>Ga0207649_10000113_pt1 | contig 68458 bp, 54 predicted proteins | sample KBSC43metaG_FD_184317 | JGI IMG/M metagenome (GOLD analysis project Ga0207649, IMG submission 184317) | Corn rhizosphere microbial communities from Kellogg Biological Station, Michigan, USA - KBS C4-3 metaG (SPAdes) (version 2) | ecosystem: Host-associated > Plants > Roots > Rhizosphere > Soil ... | reverse complement strand
CCGAACACCAATGCGAACTGCTCGACGCCCCCGTCACCGGCAGCCGCGTGCAGGCCGCTTCCGGCGAACTCAACTTCCTCGTCGGCGGCGACGCAGCCACGCTGGAAAAAGCCCGCCCCGCGCTCGCCGCCATGGGCAAAACGGCCACCCTGCTCGGCCCGACCGGCAGCGGCGCGCTCCTGAAATTGATCAACAACTTCGTCTGCGGCGTCCAGGTGGCCTCGCTCGCCGAGGCGCTTGCAATGATCGAACGCAGCGGCCTGGACCGCGACGCCGCCCTCGCGATTCTCGCCAACGGCGCGCCTGGCAGCCCGCTCTTCAAGGGCGTCTCCGCCCGCATGACCGCCCCCGATTACACGCCAAATTTTCTTCTCCGGCTCATGGCCAAGGATCTCACCTATGCCATTCAGGAGGCTCCCTTCGACCTCCTCACCGCCACCGCCGCGCTCGCGGCCTTTCAACGCGGCATCGACACCGGCCACGGCGAAAAGGACATCGCCGCCGTCATCGAACCGCTTCGCGAACCTTAATCGTTTTATGTTTCCCATCCTCATCGCCGGCCAATGGCGCGACGCCGAATCGGCTACGACCTTTCACGCGGAAAATCCCGCCACCGGCGAGCCGCTTCCGGGCGACTATCCCGTGAGCTCGTGGGCCGATTGCGACGCTGCGCTCGAGGCCGCCGCGGAAGCCGCCATCGCCCTCCGCGCCGCCCCGCCGGAGCAGATCGCGGAATTCCTCACGCGCTACGCAGCACGCATCGAGGCGCGCGCCGGCGAACTCGTCGAACTCGCGCATCTCGAGACCGCGCTGCCGAAATCTCCCCGCCTCGCCGACGTCGAATTACCACGCACGACCGGCCAGCTCCGCCAGGCCGCCGCCGCCGCTCTCGACGGTTCGTGGGCGCTGCCGACCATCGACGCGAAGCTGAACATCCGCTCGATGCTCGCGCCCATCGGCCCGGTTTTCGTCCTGGGTCCGAACAACTTTCCCTTCGCGTTCAACGGCATTGCCGGCGGGGATTTTGCCGCCGCGATCGCCGCCGGAAATCCCGTCATCGCGAAGGCGCATCCCTCGCACCCCGGCACGACGCGCCTGCTTGCCGAGGAGGCACTGCTCGCGCTCACCGACAGCGGCCTGCCGCCGGCCACGGTGCAGCTGCTCTACCAGATCGCCCCCGCCGACGGCCTCCGAATGGTCGCTGATCCCCGCCTGGGCGCCACCGCGTTCACCGGCAGCCGCGCCGCCGGCCTCGCGCTCAAGGCCGCCGCCGATGCCGCCGGCAAGCCAATCTACCTCGAACTCTCGAGCGCGAACCCGGTCCTCATCCTGCCGGGCGCGCTGGCCGAACGCGGCGAAAAGATCGCCGAGGAATTCATCGCGAGCAGCCTGCTCGGCGTCGGGCAATTCTGCACGAGCCCAAGCCTGGTCGTGCTCCCCGCCGGAGCCACGACGGAACAGTTCATCGCGACGGTTCGGGGAAAATTCGAATCCACTGCTCCCGCGCCGCTCCTCTCCGCCACCGTCGTTCGCGGGCTGGAGGCCGGAGTCAAAGCCCTGCAGGCCGCGGGCGCCCAGCTTCTCACAGGAGGCACGCCCGCCACGCCGGGTTGCCGCTTTACGAATACGCTGCTCCGCGCAACCGGTGACGAGTTCCTGGCCGAGCCCGAAAAATTGCAGAGCGAGGTCTTCGGCAACGCCGCGCTCTTCGTCGTCGTGCGCGACAGCGCCCAGGCCGCCGCCGTGCTCGCGCATCTCGAAGGCAATCTCACCGGCTGCATTTATTCGGATACCGCCGGCGCCGACGACGCCCTTTACGACGCGCTCGCCCCGCTGCTGCGCGCGCGCGTCGGCCGCCTGCTCAACGACAAGATGCCTACCGGCGTGGCCGTGAGCCCCGCGATGAATCACGGCGGACCATTTCCCTCCACGGGACATCCCGGCTTCACCGCCGTCGGCATTCCCGCGTCGCTGCGGCGTTTCGCCGCGCTGCATTGCTACGACAACGTCCGCCCCGCCCGCCTACCCTCCGCCCTCCGCGATCTCAAATAATCAACCGTGAATAAATCTATCCCACTCCTGGCGTTGACTCTCCTTCTCGCCCCATCGCTCCAGGCCGCCGCGCCCGCCCTCTATCTCGATCCCAGCCTGCCGCTCGACAAACGCGTGGCGGACCTCATCTCGCAGCTCACGCTCGAGCAAAAGGCCACGCTCCTGAACCACAAGGGCTCCACCGTCACCGTGGGCGGCCGGCCCATCCGCGCGGACCAATGGAATCAATGCCTCAACGGCGTGCAGTGGAACCGCCCCACCACGCTGTTTCCCGCCTGCATCGCAATGGCGGCGACGTGGAACCCCGACCTCGTCCAACACGAGATCGCCAACGCCCTGTCCGACGAAGCCCGCGCCATCTACAACGGCTGGCACTTCGACCCCAAGGCCCCCGGCGAACACAAGGGCCTCATCTACCGCGACCCCGTGATCAACATCGAGCGCAACCCCTACTGGGGCCGCAATCACGAGGCGTTCGGGGAAGATCCGTTCCTCACCGGACGCATGGCCGTCGCCTACGTGAAGGGCCTCCAGGGCGATGATCCCCACTACCTCAAACTCGCCGCGACATTGAAGCATTATGCGGTGAACAACGTGGAAACGGACCGCCAGAAGCTGAACGCCGTCGTCTCCGAACGCATGCTCCGCGAATACTGGCTGCCGCACTGGCGTGACGCCGTCGTCGAGGGCAAAGCCTGTTCGCTCATGGCCAGCTACAACGCCATCAACGGCACCCCCGACAACATCAACCACTGGCTTCTGACCGACCTTCTCAAAAACGAGTGGAAGCATGACGGCTTCGTCGTCTCCGACCTCGGCGGCGTGCGCACCATGGTCGATGGCCACGAGCATGGGAAAATGACCTACGTCGATGCCGTCGCCAAGTCGGTCATGGCCGGCTGCGATTTCTCCGACAAGGAATTCGAGCAATACATCCCCGCCGCCGTCCGCCAAGGAAAGCTCACCGAAGCGCGCCTCGACGACGCCCTCGCCCGCGTCCTCCGCGTCCGCTTCCGCCTCGGCGAATTCGATGCCTTCGACGCCGTCCCCTACAGCAACATTCCCCTTTCGGTCGTGGGCAGCGAGGCCCACCGCGCCATCGCGCTCAAGGCCGCCCAGCAGTCCATCGTGCTCCTTCAGAACCGCGACCACCTTCTCCCGCTCGACAAGACCAAGCTCAAGCGCATCGCCGTTTTCGGCCCCCTCGCCGATCAAATCGTGACCAATAACTACAACGGCAAACCGGCACCTGTGATCACCGCGCTCCAAGGCATCAAAGACCGCACCGTCCCCGGCACCGAGATTCTCTACCGCATCGGCGCCATTCTCGGCAGCAAGCCCGACGAGTGGCACAAGGCGCCAGCCGATCCCAAGCTGGACCCGCCCGCGGAGCTGGCGAAGGTTGCCGACCTCGCCAGGCAAGCTGACGTCGCCGTGGTTTTCGTCGGCACGAACGCGACCATCGAGCAGGAGGCCCGCGACCGCAAATCTCTCGGCCTTCCCGGCACTCAGGAGGAACTTGTCGAGGCTGTCCTCGCCGCAAATCCCCGCACCATTGTCGTCGAGATGAGCGCCGGCCCGCTCACCGTTCCCTGGATCAAGGAACACGTTCCCGCCGTGCTCCAGGCCTGGTGGCCCGGCGAGGAAGGCGGTCACGCCATCGCCGACGTTCTCTTCGGCGACATCAATCCCGCCGGCCGCCTGCCTCACACCGTTTACGCCTCCGAGGCGCAGGTGCCCCCGCTCGACGAATACGATGTCACGAAAGGCTTCACCTACATGTATGTGAAGGGCGCGCCGCTCTTTCCCTTCGGGCACGGCCTCAGCTACACGACGTTCGCCTACGACAACCTCCGCCTGAGCGCGAAACAGATCGCCACGAACGGCACGGTCACCATCCAGGTGGACGTCAAAAATACCGGCGACCGCGCCGGCGATGAAGTCGTCCAGCTCTACGTCCACGAGGTGAAGCCCCTCGTGAAACGTCCCGCGAAGGAGCTGCGCGGCTTCCAGCGCGTGGGCCTCGCACCCGGCGAAAAGCGCACGCTCAGCTTCACGCTGCCCGCCGATAAACTCGCCTTCTGGGACGAAACCACGCATGCCTTCGTCGTAAACCCGGGCACGTTCGATGTGCTCGTGGGCAGTTCCTCCGAAGACATCCGAGTCAAAGGCCAACTGAACGTGAAGCCGTAATTCTTCCCGAAATCATCGCTCCAATTCCCTGCCCCTCCGGCCGTGAACAACGTCACTCGCATCGGTCTGATCCTGCTCGGGAATCTCGCCTGCCTCGATCAACCCGCCGGAGCCCAAAATAACACGCCCCCAATTGCGACGAGCCCGGAGCCAGGACTTCGATACGCCGGACACGCGGCCGAACTCGCCGTCTTTCCCTGCACGCCCCACAGCGTGCGCATTGTGATCGGCCCGGTGGAGGACAGTCATCCCGTGGCACCGGTGGACTCGCCGATGTTCGCCCCGCGCACCTGGCCGCCGGCGGAGGTCCGCTGGCGCTCGCCGGGACCGTTGGAGGAAGCCCGCGTGGGCGGGTTCAAAATCCGGGTTCAAAGCCGCCCCCTCGTCATCACGGTGCTTGATAAAAAGAATCACGAGGTGCAGGTCCTGGGCATCGATGCCGCAAGCGCCGGCTTCACCTTCCGCACGGGCTCGCAGCCAATTCTCGGGCTCGGCGAAGGCGGGCGGCAGTTCAACCGGAACGGAAGGAATTTTCCGTTCTTCAACGGCCAGCTTACGCCCGACCGCGCGATCGCCGGCGCCCGGATCGACGTGCCCTATGTCATCGGAACCGGCGGCTGGGCGATCCTCGTCGTTTCCTCCGCAGGGGATTTCGATCTCACGACCGGGCAGGGAAAATTCCAACCCGTTTCCGACGCGCCCGCCACCCTCGATCTCATCGTCGCGGACGTTCGCGATCCGCGGCCCTGGTTCAGCGAACTCGCGGAGCTCACCGGCCCGGCCGTCCTGCCGCCGAAGTGGGCGCTCGGCTACATGCAATCGCACCGGACGCTGCAGGATTCCGCGCGGATGCTGGAGGAAGCCGACACCTTCCGGAAAAAAATGCTGCCGTGCGACGCGATGATTTATCTCGGCACCGGCTTCTGCCCCGCAGGCTGGAACCAGGGGCATGACTCGCTGGAGTTCAACCCGAAGGTCTTCGTTCGTCCTCCCGGCGAGGTAATCGCCGATTTTCATCGCCGGAACTTCCAATTCATCGCGCATGTGACTCCGCCGGGCGCACCGCTCAAGGACGCCAGCGGAAAAGTTTTTCGCCCGTCGGTGGATGGCGACACCCTTCACGGCACCTTTCAGGATGGGGCCGACCAGAAGGCGGATCCCACGCATATCGCGGCCTACTGGCAACGGCATCGCGCGGCCTTTGTCGCCGGCATCGACGGCTGGTGGCCGGACGAGGGCGACGGGCTCGATGTCGCCTCCCGTTTCGCCCGCGCGCGCATGTATTACGACGGGCCGCGGGGCGATCGACCGGAACGCCGCCCGTGGGATCTTCAACGCAACGGCTACCTCGGCGTCGCGCGCTACGGCTGCTGGATCTGGTCGGGCGACGTCGAGTCCCGCTGGAACGCCCTTGCAACCCAGGTGCCGGTCGGCATTAACCACTCGCTCAGCGTGACTCCGTATTGGGGCACCGACACCGGGGGCTTCCATCCGACGCCGGAATTCACCGGCGAGCTGTTTGTGCGGTGGTTTCAGTTTTCGGCCTTCTGTCCCTCGTTCCGCTCGCACGGGCGCGAGTGGCAACTGCGCCTGCCGTGGGGCTGGAGCACCGCGGATCCCGGACCGCTCGAAGGCGCGAAACCGCCGCCGGCCAGCGAGCTTCCGAACCCGCAGGTCGAACCGATTTGCCGCCAATATCTCGACCTGCGCTACCGCCTGCTGCCCTACACCTACACGCTTGCGCGGGAGGCCTACGACACCGGCCTCCCACTCATGCGCGCGCTCTGGATCCATTATCCCGACGACCCGAAGGCCGCCGCCCGCGGCGATGAATATCTCTGGGGGCGCGATCTCCTCGTCGCGCCGGTCGTCGAACGGGGAGCGACGAGTCGCAGGATTTATTTGCCGGCCGGCATTTGGTTTGACTGGTGGACCGGCGAGCGCCTCGAGGGAGGCCGCGAGCTTACGCGCCCCGTGGATCTCGCCACACTGCCGCTCTACGCCCGCGCCGGCGCGATCATTCCTCTCGACCCGGTCCGGCAATATGCAATGGAACCCGTCACCGCACCGACGACGCTCCGTGTTTATCCGGGCAGCGACGGAGAGTTCTCCCTCTACGAGGATCAAGGAGATACCAACGATTACCTCAAAGGAGCCTTCGCGACGATTCCCCTCCGCTGGAGCGAAAAGAGCCGCACTCTCACGATCGGAACTCGAAAGGGCTCCTATCCCGGCATGCCGACGCACCGCGTCTTCCGGATTGCCTGGATGAAGCCCGGTCGAGGCGAGAGTTCCGCGTCCACCGACATCGCTTACAACGGAACCAAAATTACCATCTCCCCACCATGATCCGCCGCCTCCTCACCGCCACATTCCTGCTTGCCGCGCTGCCCGTGCGGGCCGGCGATTTTCCCGTCACGATTCACGTCGATGCCGCGAAGCCCATCGGCGAGATGAAGCCGATCTGGCGCTTCTTCGGCGCCGACGAGCCAAACTACGCCACCATGAAGGACGGCAAAAAACTCATCGCCGACATTGGCCGGCTGCGCCCCGGCGACACGTTCTTCCGCGCGCACAATCTGCTTTGCACCGGCGATGGCACGCCAGCGCTCAAGTGGGGCAGCACGAACGCCTACACCGAGGACGCGGCTGGCAATCCGGTTTACGACTGGAAGATCCTCGACGGCATCTTCGACACCTACATCCAGCGCGGCGTCCATCCCTACGCGCAGATCGGCTTCATGCCAAAGGCGCTCTCGATCCACCCCGAGCCCTACCAGCACCACTGGGAGCCCGGCCTTAGCTACGGCAAGATCGTCACCGGCTGGGCCTATCCGCCGAAGGACTACGACAAATGGCGCGAACTCGTCTATCAATGGGTCAAACACTGCATCGCGCGCTACGGCCGCGCCGAAGTCGAACGGTGGTATTGGGAAGTCTGGAACGAACCCAACGGCGCCTACTGGAAGGCGACCCCCGAGGAATTCCAAAAACTCCACGACTACGCCATCGACGGCGTGCGCCGCGCCCTGCCCACCGCCCGCGTCGGCGGTCCCGATGTCGCCGGCGACGGCGGCAAGTTCATGGACGCGTTCCTCCATCACCTCGTCAGCGGCACGAATTACGCGACCGGAAAAATCGGCACGCCGACGGATTTCCTCGCCTTCCACGCGAAGGGCGGCCCGACCTTCATCGACGGCCACGTGCGCCTCGGCATCTCGAATCAGCTCCGCGTCATCGACTCCGGCTTCGCCAAAATCGCCGCGATTCCGGCGCTCAAGGACAAGCCCATCGTCATCGGCGAGTCCGACCCCGACGGCTGCGCCGCCTGCCAGGGACCACAGCTCGGCTACCGCAATACGACAATGTATTCCAGCTACAACGCCGCCGTCTTCGCCCGTAAATACGAGCTCGCCGACCGGCGCAAAGTGAACCTCGATGGCGCGCTCACGTGGGCCTTCGAGTTCGAAGGGCAACCTTTCTTCGCCGGTTTCCGCGTGCTCGCCACCAACGGGATCACGCTCCCCGTCTTCAACGTCTTCCGCATGTTCAGCCAGATGGGCGGGCAGCGCGTGGCCGTGCAAAGCTCCGGCGCCATCCCGCTCGATGCCATGATGAAGGATGGGGTCCGCAACGCCCCCGACGTGAATGCCCTCGCCAGCCTCGAACCAGGCAAGCTCGCCATTCTCCTGTGGCATTATCACGACGACGATGTGCCCGGCCCCGCCGCCGACGTGACGCTCGATCTCTCGGGCCTGCCCGCCGCCGCCCGCGGCGCAAAGATCAGCCGGTTCGTCGTTGACGAGACCCACGGCAATGCCTTCACCGCCTGGAAAGAAATGGGCTCGCCCGCGGCGCCAACTTCCGCGCAATACGCCGAACTCGAGGCCGCCAGCCAGCTCGCCAGCACCCCGTCCCCGGAACTCACGCCCGACAAGGACAAGCTCACCCTGAAACTCGCCCTGCCCCGGCGGGCCGTCTCGCTGCTCGTATTGAAATGGTAGCCTCCGCTTGACGCCGCCGCGCGCGGCGCGCGACCTTCGCCGCAATGCAGGATCTCGGAAAAACGCTCGTCATCGCCGGCCTCGCGCTGGCGGCCGTCGGCGCGCTGCTCTGGCTCGGCCGGGGCTTCCGACTGCCGGGCGACATCTTCGTCGAGCGGGAAAATTTCCGCTTCGGGTTTCCCATCGTCACCTGCATCGTCCTCAGCATCGTGCTCACGATCCTGCTGAATCTCTTCCGTCGATGAGGCGGGTGCTGCTCCTCCCCATCGGCAGCTCCGGCGACGTCAATCCCTTCCTCTGGATCGGGCGGCAACTCCACGCACGGGGCCACGAAGTCACCGTCGTCGCGAACCCCGTCTTCGGCGAAACCATCCGCGCCCTCGGCCTGCGGCACCTCCCCTTCGGCGACGAGGCGGAATTCCACGCTCTGCTCGACCATCCCGACGTCTGGCATCCGTTCAAAGGCCCGCCGCTCGTGCTGCGGTTCGCCGGCGACGTCACGGCGCGCCACTTCGACCTCATCGCGGCGGAAATGCGCCCCGACGAACCGCCGCTCGTCCTCGCGCCCGCCACCGCCTTCGGCGCCCGGCTCGCCCGCGAGAAATTCGGATTCCCGCTCGTTTCGGTCCACCTCCAACCCTGCATTTTCCTCACGGTCGGCGATACCCCGCTGGTCGGCCGCGCCTTTCGCTGGCTGAAAAAACTCCCGCCATGGGCGAAACGCGCCTTCTTCGCCTTCATCCGCGCCCGCATCGGCGCCGAGGTGAACCCCGGCGTGCGCCGGGCCTGCCGCGCCACGGGAATCGCGCCTCCGCAAAATGCCTTCCGCGACTGGTGGCAATCGCCCGATGGCGGTGTCTGCCTGTGGCCGCAGTGGTTCGGCCCGCCGCAACCCGAGTGGGGACCGCGCGTCGTAAACGTCGGTTTCCCGCTCTACGATCTCGCGGATCAAATCGCGCTCGCCCCCGCACTCGAGGACTTCCTCGTCGCCGGCCCGCCGCCCGTGCTCTTCACGCCCGGCACCGCCATGGCGCAAGGCTCCGCGTTTTTCGAGACCGCCTTCGCTGCCTGCCAACGCGCCAACGTGCGCGCGATCTTCGCCACGAAATTCCCCGAGACGCTTCCCGCCCTGCCACCGGAAATTTTTCACGTTGCCTACGTCCCATTCAGTGCGCTCCTGCCGCGCTGCGCGGGCATCGTCCACCACGGCGGGATCGGAACCACCTCGCAAGCGCTCGCGGCGGGCATCCCGCAGCTCATCCGCCCCTTCTCGCACGACCAGCCCGACAACGCCGCCCGCGTGCGCCGTCTCGGCGTTGGCGAATGCCTTTGGCCGGACCAGTTCACCGCCGAAAATCTCGCCACCGCGCTGGCAAATTTGATCACCGATAAAGCCCGCAAACAGCGCTGCGCAGCCATTGCGGCCCGCCTCCACGCGGAACGGACCGCCGACCGCCTGCTCACCTCCCTCTCGCCGCACTTAGGCGACGAGGACTGATCACCCCCGCAGGAGCAGGCTCCCCCCGCAGAGTCGAAATGCCGCCGGGCTTCCCTTCGATCAATTCCGTGGCTTCGCGCAGCAGGATGCGCGCGTCGAGCCAGTCGAACCAGGCTCCCTTGTCAGCCTCATTGAAAACGAGAGGGTGCTTGAACCGATCTTCGATCGTTTGGCGGGCTTGCTGAAGCTTGCCCCTGGCTTCGGTCGCCCGCTTCAGCCGCCAGGCGGCCATCGCCTGCATAAGAGTAGCCGCGGCATCTCGCGAGGCCGTGCGGGCGGGAAAGTCCAGGCTGCGCTGGCTCAAGTCCCACGCAGCCTTGTCATGCCAGCGCCGATACTCGAGCAGGCCCAGCACCATGCTCCGCCAGGATTCCAGATACCCGCGGGGAACGTCCTGATTCTTCATGGAATCCTCGGCCACCAGCACCAGCGGCTCCAGCGAGGTGAGCACGTCCTTTCCCGGGGGAAGGAGCAGGCTGATCTTGATGATATGCTCGGCCGCAATCGGGTTTTTACTCCCGGCAAACCGGGAAATCACCAACCGGCAAACTTTTCATAAGGGTCGATGTCTCCGGCTTCGGTGACCTTGATGAATCGATGCCTCGGGTCGTAAAGCGGCTTGAAAAGAAACTCGGAGATGATGTGCGACCTACTGAGCAGCGCCATCCGGAGGCAGAGGCGACACGGTTTGGCGGAGTCGCTCATCAAGATCAGCCCAGCAGCTCCTTGATCCTTCCGAGATTCTGAATGCTCACCGCTTCCACCTTGTCGCCGAGGCGGTAGTCTTTGTCTCCGGGATAAACGACGATCAGCTTCGAGAGTTCGAGCGATTCGATCGCGGCGGTCATCGACCGCGTCTGACGGGGTGCGTCCGCGGCTTTGAACTCAATTCCAAGGGGATGGCCACTGCCGGTTTGGATGACGAGGTCGACCTCGGCCCCTCCTTGAACGGACCAGGTGAAGCATTGCTCATCCCGGACATTGGCGAGTGCCACGACCTGCTCGATTCCGAAGCCCTCCCATGAAGCGCCAAGTTGGGGCGAGGCATAGAGCTGGGAACGGTCCCGGACTCCAAGCAGGGCGTGAAGAAGGCCCGTGTCACGGATGTAGAGCTTGGGGGCTTTGCGCAGACGTTTTCCTGCATTCCTGAAAAAGGGCGGGAGCTCGCGAAGCAGATAGGCTCCCTTGAACAGCTCGACGTGACGCTGCACGGTTTTGTAGTTCACGCCGAGCACGGACGCGATTTCGGAATGGTTCCAGTATTGGCCGTGATGATGCGCGAGAAGGAGAAAGAATCGGCGGAGCTGCTCGGTGGTGAGCTTGGTTTCCGCAAGAGCCGGAAGGTCGCGCCCCAGGAATTGGGCGATGTAGTTGCTGCGCCATTCCATCGAGCCTTCGTCGAACTCGCGGAGGTAGGAAACAGGGAAGCCTCCTCGTAGCCAGAGTCGCTCCCAATTTTCGAATCCGACCTCGACCAATGAGAATCCGCTCAAGGCAAGCAGCCTCGCGCGGCCGGCCAGGCTCTCCGACGCGCCGCGATACAATTCCGGGGACGCGCTGCCAGTTAGAATGAACCGTGTCTGGCGATCCTTGCGGTCGGCAAGCACCCTCATTTTTTTAAAAAGTTCGGGACGTTCCTGCGCCTCGTCGATGACGACAATCCCCTCCAAGCCATCGAGAACCCGGTAATTACTGTCCTCGAGGCGCACCTGATCCACGAAATCGTGCAGATCGAAATAGTGCTCGGGGGATGTCGCCAAAGGCCGCACGAGAGACGTCTTCCCGCATTGACGCGGGCCTAAAAGAACCGAGATTGGCCAGTCCACTAGGCCGTTCCTCAAGCGTTCGGCAGCTTCCGTTCTGGGAATCACTTGGCGGTTCATTTAACTTGTAATTTAGATTCTCGAATACTATTTTACAATGATAGAAATGGAGAATTCGCCAAAGTCTCTTGTCGACGAGCATCTTCGGCTCAAATTGCCCGATTTGCCGTGGGAGCTATTCGAGAGGTTTTTCCTCCACTTCCTAAATGCAGGCATCTCTCTTTCAATCGAACGGGAAGGCGTTCGTGTCGAACGCCGGATCATTGAAGCCAATCTCTATGCTGCAGGGACAGGCCGGAAGGACGACGGGGTCGACCTTGTGGCGAGAGTCGAGGGAGGCGAGACCTGGGCCTTTCAGTGCAAGCGCGTGAAGCGATGGGACGAAGGCAAGACGAAGGTCGCCATCGCGACGGCCTCGGGATTTCCTGCTCAGCATTATTTTCTTCTGGTTGCGTGCGAACCGCATCAGAAGGTTCAGAAACTGATCGGGCAGCATCCGAACTGGAGCTTCTGGGATCTTGATAGAATCTGCATCGAATTCAAAAATAGAGTTCCACGCAGTCGCCAGCTTCCTGCGCTCTCGTTTCTGCAGCCGGAAGAGATCCGGCGGTTCGCGCCCTACGCCACGGATGCTCTCATTCTTCCGGACGATTACCTCAAGGCGGTCAATCATGGCACGCATGCCTTTCATCACCGTTATCCTCTCGTAGGCCGGGATAAGGAACTCGCCGAGCTGTCGAGCTTTGCCTCCGGCTCGGCAAAAAAGGTTCTGCTCCTTTCCGCTCGTGGTGGAGAAGGCAAGAGCCGGTTGCTTTGGGAATTCGCCCGCTCCTTCGGGGGATCCCATCCCGAAACCGAGGTTCTGTTTCTGAATCCTCATTCGAGCGGCGACATTCCGACCGCCCTGTGGGATTCCTCGGCGTCGCGTCTCTTGATTGTCGACGATGCCCACCGCCTGGAGCGCGTTTCGCATGAACTCCTCGCGTGCACGCGCGAAGGGGCTGCGACAAAGCTGATCCTCGCCACACGGCCGCAGGGCAACGAGGCGCTCGTTGAGCGATTGAGAGACCACGGATTGTGGCCACTGACCCATGAAGCCAGCCTCCGCAGGCTGAAGAAGGCTGACATTAAGGAGCTGGCCAAGGGAGCTCTTGGTCCGGACCTGCCACACATGGCGGAGCCACTGATCGGATTGACCGGCGACAGCCCTTTCCTGACGGCGCTTGCTGGCGACTTGCTGCGCAGGGGAGTTCTTACCTGGGGGAGTTGGTCTTCGCCCAAGGAGTTTTACGCGACGGTCCTGCAGTCGTTCGAACGCGACAACCTCGCTCACCTTGCGGCGGCCGATCAAGATGTCGGGAGCCGACTGCTCAGAATCATCGCGCTGCTGACGCCGGTGAATCCGGATACCGTGTTTTTCGAGAAAGCCGCGGAATGCCTGTCGAAACCCTCTCTCGAAGTGGAGACGGTCTTCCAAAGACTCCAGGCGGCCGGAGTCATTTCCTCGGAGAAACAGAATGTTCGAGTCATCCCGGATTTGTTCTCGGATTTCCTGGCGTTCGAGACCGCCTTCGATCCGCAACGACGCGTCCCGGTTTTCACCGCGAAGATTCTCCAGGTTTTTTCCGAGCAGAGTGCCGCCCTCCTGCGCAATCTTTCGGAGGCGGCCTGGCTGGCGCGGACTGAAAACATCCAGCCCGGTGAATTGCTGCGTCCACTCCTGGAGGCTGAGTTCCAGCGTTTCGACAAACTCGGATTTTTCGAGCGCGGCCGAATGCTCGAAGAGTGGTCCGCCTTCAGCGTGTATCTGCCGGCTGAATCCATCGAACTCGCGCAAAAGGCGATCGCCCAGAATACCGTGCCCGCCGATCGCCCGGAGCGATGGCAGATGTATCTGGATAGCATCGAAACCCATGAACACACGAAGTCCTTGGTTCCACGGCTTTTGAAGCCAGTCGCTAAGTGGTGTGAGGAGTTTCGACACGAGGCACTCGACGTCTTGTGGGAACTGGGGAAGAGCACGCCCAAGGGCTTCCTCAATGCGAACAAGAACCATCCTTGGGAAGTCATTGCAGAAGTCAGTAAGTTCGAGCCGCGAAAAGATATTTCCGTCAGTCGCTCCGTGCTTGAATGGATCGCCGGTGTCGTGAAGCGCCCTGGCACGGCCCTGCTTTTGGAATCTCCCGGCGCAGTTCTCAGCACGCTTCTGTCTCCCAGCTTCGAGCGGCACGTTCATTTTACGGAATGGCAGGGACGAACGGTGCGGTGGTGGGAGCAGCCGGTGGACATCAAACGGACCGCCGAACTTCGGGACCACGCACTGTGGATCATCCGCTGGGTCGTGGAGAATTTCTCGTGGGTGGCCTCCGTGCAGGCAATCGGCGCCCTCGGGCACGCCCTTCACCGAGTAGGGCCTGCGGATGTGGGCAACGTGAAGGATCCGGAAAAATTTCGAGAGGCTTGGCGTCCCGAGCGTCTGAAGGCGCTCGAAATCTTTCCTGAAATCTTGTCCCGGCATTCCGGGGCGACGGTTCGTTTCGCCATTAGACAATGGCTTTTTCAAGACCTGGCTTACGAAGAGGACCTGGCCTTTGCAGCTCGTGGCCGGGAGATTCTTGCTGGGATCGCGGAAGATATGGAGCTGAGGCTGACCATCTCGCTTTTAACCGAAGGGCACTACGAGTTCGCCGAGGAACTCGGCAGACCAAGCGGCACCGAGTTCTTCGAGCAGAGCGAAAAGCTCTGGACGGTCTGGAACGACCGTCTGGCCGCCGAATTCTTCGCTGTTCACCCGCGAGTCGAAGATGGGATCGCCAAGCTCCAGAGGATCACCAGCGAGTGCCTGTCGGCAGGTTACAATCCCCGACTCATCTCTCTCTTCCCGGCGATCAGCCGCGTGAATGCGGCCTACGCCGAGGAATTGGCGAGCAGCCTCGTCGACGCCGATTTTGCGGACAACGTGTCTCCAAGTTGGTATCAGCTTCTTTTCGGCATGGCCTCCGAGGAGGTGATTCATAGGCTCGTCGAGAAGGCCTCTTTCTCCCCTCGGTCGGAGATCCGCACCGGAGCCATTCATTTTCTCTGCTTCCGCGACCGCGGTGATGCTTCCTTGAACCCAGCGGAGCGCACATTGATTGAGAGGCTGGCGACCGACGCTGGCGAGGCCGAGATCGCCAAGATTCTACAACTGATTCAGTGGCTCGATGCGGAAACTGCGCCGTGGGGTTTCACACTTCTTGAGCGCCTTCCGCTCACGAATTTCGCTGATCGGTTCTATCACGAATTTCTGACCGCGCTTTTCCCCTACAAGGCGCGGGAGGCGGCGCCCCCACCGCAAACAGTGTCGTATGTCCTGGATGCGATGGTGTCCGTGCCAGAAGTCGAGGTCGATCGATCCGACCTTCAATTCCAGAGGATTTTGGAAGGGTATCCCCGGAAGGTCTATAAATTCGTCCTCGCGCGCCTCAACCACGCCGAAGCCGCGCAGGACAGTGTCCGTTACCGTCCCTTGCCGACGGCCTTTCGGCGCCGTTTCCGACTGGCATCTCTCTTGAAAGAAGCCGACTACGAGTCGATCTGCCAGTTCCTATGGGATAAGGCGGTGGAACATCGCGGTGACTATGCGAAACGCGATTGGATCGAGCTTTTCCAAGGCGTTGTGCTGGTAAGTCGGGATTTCTGGATTCCACGCCTGATAAAGGCGATCGGCGCAGCCGAGGATATCGAGGATCTGCGAAGCTATATTTCGCTGATCGGATTCGACGGTTCGTTGATTCTTTTTCACGAGCCCGCAATCGCTTCGGCGTTTTTAAGACGGGCAGAAGATCTGGATGGCGCCGCCGGTGTGAAGCGAATCCGCTCGTCGCTCTACAGCTCCAGCGGGCCGGAGGGCAGGTCGTTCAGCAATGGCAACCTCGACCCCGAGTGTGACTACCTCGAGGCAGAAGCATTCAAGGCGGCGGAGGCGAATGCCCACGATGAATTACTCGGCGAATTCTATCGATGGGTCGGAGAGGCAGAGAGGCACGAACGGGAATTCCACCGAAGGCTTTACGAAGCAGATATGGCTGCGATCGATGAAGAGTAGGAGCGGAATGCAGTTTTGATCCCCTGGTTGGGCTTCTCGGGATTTTATTCCTTGGCCGCATCCGCCGCGCTCTGATCTCAGCATTGCGTGGCGCTTTTTGGGTTGGCACGGCCGAGGCCAGGAACGCTTTTGCCGCGAGTCGTATACCACACGAAGAGCGCAACATTGCTGCAACCTATGACCTCGGCGACATCGGCGGCGTGCATTCCTTCGGGCGTCCTAAAAGAACCTAAAGATTTTTTCTCTCAAACGAACCAAAAGGAAATTCTAGAAGGCACCCCTGAGTGCAACTGCCTCTTTTGGAGGCGTTTGAGGAATTTGTCGCCACTGAAAATGGCGACTCTAACGGGATTCGAACCCGTGTATCCGCCGTGAAAGGGCGGTGTCCTAGGCCACTGGACGATAGAGTCAGACGGGCCGCGAAATATGGGACACCGCTGCGACCAAGGCAAGCGGGAATTTAATCGGTCGCGCGCCGCCGGGCCTCGAGGTATTGGCGAGTGAATCTCAACTGCGCGGGCAGAAGCGGCAAGGCCACGCGGAGAGACGTTCGCGCCAGGGCGAAGGCCGCTCGCGAAACGGGCGTGCTCCGGAAACCGAGCCGCTCGCGCACGGGCGAAGGCAGCGTCTCCGCCACCAATCCGACGAATGGCATCGATCCCAGGCGCAACCAGGCGGGAGCGGGCGGCACGGCCACCGCCCACGCAACTTCGCGGCAAAGCGGAATCGACGCCAGCTCGGGGCCATTCAACGCCAGCTCGGGGCCATTCAGCGTCGCCGCGTAGTATTCGCGAAACTCGGTCACCGTTTGCGGGCCGTAGTCGGAAGCGAGTTCGAAGCATTGCCCGAAGACGCGCATGTCGCGGTAGTGCGCCGCGCGTTGCGCCTCGGTAAGCGAAAAGCCGACCTGCTCGAAGACCCACGTGCCCACGCCGATGAGCGTCGCGAGCACCCACATTTGCGCGGCCGGCGAGAAGGCGTCGTAGGGCACCGGATGCGCTCCACGCACCTTCGCGTGGATGGCGGCGATGCGCCGGCTCATGGCATCCGCCTCGGCGCGGGTGGCGAAGGTGATCGTATAAACCGCGTCGAGCGTGCGGCGCAGGCGGCCGAGCGCGTCGGCGCGAAATTCGCTGTGCGCTGCGACACCGGCGGCCACCTCGGGATGCGCGACCTGCAGGATGGCGGCCGCCGGGCCTCCCAGCAACAGGGCGTGCTCGCGGCTGAGCCGCCAGATTTGCGAGTCGGGCGGGAAGAGGAAGTCGTCCGCCGCGCTCATTCCACCCGTTTGCTCAAGCCGCCAGCGCGCCGTCCTCGATGTGCAGGATGCGATCGCCGCGCCGGGCGAGGTCCGCATCGTGCGTGACGACGAGGATGGTGCGCTGGTCCGTGCGGCCAAGGCCGAGCAGCAACTCGATGATGGATTCGCCGGTGTGCGAATCGAGATTGCCCGTGGGTTCGTCGGCGAAGAGGACGCTGGGATCGTTGATGAGCGCGCGGGCGATGGCCACGCGCTGTTGCTCGCCGCCGCTCAACTCGGAGGGCAGGTGCTGCATGCGATCACCGAGGCCGACGCGCTCCAGCAGGGCCTCGCCGCGCTCCGTCGCGATCTTTCGACCGATCATCGCGGGCACGAGCACGTTCTCGAGCGCGGTGAGTTCCGGCAGCAGAAAATACGATTGGAAGACGAAACCCATTCGCGCGTTGCGCAGGCTCGAGAGACGGGCGCTGCCAATGCCATAGACGCTCGTTTCCTCGAAAAACACCTCGCCCGCCTCGGGCCGCTCCAGGCCGGCGAGCGTATAGAGCAGCGTCGTCTTGCCCGCGCCGGATGCGCCGCAGAGAAAGACGGTTTCGCCTTTCGCGACTTCCAGATCGATGCCGCGCAGGACTTCGAGCGAGCGGCGACCGATCTTGAACGAACGCCTCAGACCGGTGGCGCGGAGCAGCGGAGGAGCGGAAGACATGGGCGGCAAGCTAGCGCGAGAGCGCGCCGGAGGACAGCGCCTTTCCGCCGGACGTGGCGGCGGGGCCGTGATGCCGGAGGGCGGCGTCCAGCACGTCGATCACGGCAAGCACCCGCGCGAGGCGCTCGCGAATGGCCGTGCGCGGATCGATGTTCAGGCCGACCACGCGGGCGTTCCAACCGATGATGTCCTGCCCGCGCGAGCGGCCGATGAAGATCGCGCGTTCGTTGTGCGAGGGCTGCGAGACGACAATGCAATCCGGCGCGTGAAAGACCGTCGCCGCGCGCACGACGGAGTCGTAAGTGCGCAGGCCGGCTTCGTCGGAAATGATGCGATCATCCGGCACGCCGCGGGCGACGAGGTCCTCCCGCATCATACGCGGCTCGTTGTAATACGGATCGGCGCCGTTGCCGCTCACGATCAAACGTTTGACCTTGCCCGCCTTGTAGAGGGCAACGGCGGCCTCGATGCGGTATTGGTAATGAAGATTCGGGTGGTTGCCGGCGACGTATTTGGATGTGCCGAGCACAAGGCCAAACTCGCGTTTCGGCACGCTTTCCAGCCGGTTATAAGTGCGCCCCCAGGCCGCGATTTCGACCGCCAGTTCGCAGACCAGCCACAGGCCGACGACGAGAATCGCCACCGAGACCACGAGCCGCATCAATCTGGAAAGCACCCACCGCATCACCTCGCGCCACCGTCGTTTTTCCGCCTCGCCCTGACAAGCGGAAGTCTTCCCGTCGCGCGCCCGGTGGACGCTTCCGGCAGCGTATGTTACCGGTTGGACATGGTCAAAAAACTCCTGCACACGCGTTACCGTGTGACCGATCTCGAGCGCACCATCACCTTCTATCGCGACGTGCTCGGCCTGGAACTCACGCGCCGCAGCAAGAGCCCGCGCGGCTCCGAACTCGTATTTTTCAAGGCCCCCGGCAGCGAGGAGGAAATCGAAATCTGCAAGTTCGACGAGAGCGGACCCGTGCAAGTCGGCCCCGATCTCACGCACCTCGCGTTTTCCGTCGATGATATCGAGGCCTTCGCCCGACACGCCGCCGCCCTCGGCTATCCCTTGAGCGACGGCCCGACGAAGACCTCCAGCGGCTCGGTTTTTGCCTTCATCGACGCGCCCGAGGGCTACGAGGTGGAACTCATCCAGCCCGCGGGGCGGGACTGATTCCGCCGTGCATCCGAACGTCCGCGTCCTTCGCTACCTGCGCCGCTATCCGGGCCTCGCCGCCGCCACGCTCGGCTGCGCCATCCTCGGCACGCTCACCGTCGTCGTTTTTCCCGACGTCACGCGGCGCATCATCGACGACGCCATCCGCGGCCACCGGCCCGAGCTGCTTGTGCCCTTGATCGCAGCGGCCTTCGCGGCGTTCTTTGCCCAGGGCGTGCTGAACGCGCTGCGCATCGTTCTCAACAATGTCTTCGAGCAAAAGGTCATCTTCGACCTGCGCAGCGACCTCTACGCGCACATCCAGCGGCTGCCGCTCACGTGGTTCGACAATCGTGCGACGGGCGACGTGATGACGCGTCTCGTCGAGGACGTCACCTCCGTCGAGCGCGTGCTCATCGACGGCGTCGAGCAGGGCACCGTCGCCATCCTGCAAATCGCCGTCGTCGGCGTGCTAATGGTCATCTACAACCCCGCGCTCGCCCTCGTCGCCGCTGCGCCGATTCCGCTGCTCGCCGCCGGCGCATTGGCTTACACGCTCACCGCGCGCTCCCGCTACCGCCAGCAGCGCCGCGCCGCGTCGGAGATGAACGCCATCCTCCACGACAACCTCTCCGGCATTCGTCAAATCAAGACCTACACGAGCGAAGCCGCCGAGCACGCGCGCTTCAACGGCGCCAGCCGCCGCCTCGCCGACGCCACGCTCGTCGTCATGCGCGCCTGGGCGATCTACAACCCCGCGATGACCTTCCTGACCGCCAGCGGCGCCGTCGCCATCGTCGGCTACGGCGGCCACGAAGTGCTCGCCGGCCGCATGGACGTCGGCGCGCTCTTCGCCTTCCTCGTGCTCGGCCCGCTGCTCTACGAACCCATCGGTCGCCTCCATTCGCTCAACCAAATCTTCCAGGCCGGCCGCGCCGCCGGCGAACGCGTCTTCGAAATCATGGACGCCACGCCGGAGCCGACCGGAGCCGATGCCACCGCGGCCGACGCCCTCCCGATCCGTGGCGACGTGCGTTACGAAAGCGTCAGCTTCTTCTACGCAGCGGACCAGCCCGTGCTCCACGACGTCAGCCTCCACGCCGCCCCCGGCGAGATGATCGCGCTCGTTGGCAGCACCGGCGCGGGAAAATCCTCGCTCGTCAGCCTGCTCGTCCGATTCTACGAACGCAGCAGCGGCCGCATCCTCCTCGACGGCCGTCCCATCGAGAATTTCCCCGCCGCCGCTCTCCGCCGCGCCACCGCCATGGTCACGCAGGAGAGCTTCCTCTTCAACGGCACCACCGCCGAAAATCTCCGCGTGGGCAAAGCCGATGCCACCGAGGAGGAAATGTGGCGCGTGCTCGAGGCCGCGAACGCCGCCGACTTCGTCCGCCGCCTGCCCAAGGGCCTCCACAGTCCCGTCGGCGAGCGAGGCGTGAAGCTCAGCGTCGGCGAAAAGCAACGCATCTCCATCGCCCGCGCCCTGCTGAAAAATCCGCCCATCCTCATCCTCGACGAGGCCACCGCCAGCGTCGATACCGTCACTGAGCAGCTCATCCAGGGCGCGCTCGACCGGTTGATGGCCCACCGCACGAGCTTCGTCATCGCCCATCGCCTCTCCACCGTGCGCCATGCGGACCAGATCCTCGTCCTCGAGCGCGGCCGCATCGTGGAGCGTGGCCGCCATGCCGAACTCCTCGCCGCCGGCGGCGTCTATGCCCGCCTCTGTCGCACCAACTATCTCGCCGACGCGCCCGACGAACTTGTGACGGAAATTTTGCATTAACGGGATGCCTCGCGCGGGAATTGCTTGAGGTATTCGCAATCCGACCGCTCCAATGAAGACGTTGAAAATCCGAGCCCGCCTTTCCCCCGCCGGAAGCCGCTTTCCCGAAGTCGTTCTCCGACCGCTTCTTGCGCTCGCCCTCGCCGCCGGCGCCCTCCTCGGCGGTTGCTCGAAGCCTTCGCCCGACTCCCCGGACGTCATCGTCCTCCAGACCGGCCGCATGCGCGGCAATGTCTATCCACCCGCCCTCCAGAATCTCGCCCCGCTCCAGCACTACCCGTATCTCGCCGGCTACGTGAAAAAAGTGCGCGCGAAAGCCGCGAAGACCGGCGCGAAAGTCGTCGTCATCGACCTCGGCGACAGCCTCGGCGGCTCCTTCGCCAGCTACGCCACCGGCTACGGCAACATGGTTACGCTCTTCAACGAGGCCGGCTACGATTTCGTCGTCCTCGGCAATCTCGACAACAACATCCCGCCCGCCGCCCTCGCCCAGCTCAAGGGCGCCGTCCTCTGCCCGTTCATGGCGCCCGACGGCCGGCCCGCCACCACCGGCACGCAGTTCGCCGCCCGCCGCGACATCACGGGCCTCCCCGTCGAAGTCCTCGCGAACTTCTACGGCGACACCCCGCGCGAAAAATTCCCCGAGCGCTTCCCCACCTGGTTCGGCACCACCCCCGGCGACGTCGAGCCCGTGCGCGACTACGCCGGCATCGTCGCGAAACTCGGTCCGCGCCCGCCCGGCGCCCTCTCGCTGCTCAGCTGGATGAAATTCGAATCGCCGAAGGACCCTCCCACCGCCTTCCTCGCCCAACTCGACAAACTCGGCGTCAACGCCATCCTCGCCCACCGCATCTACTCCGGCCGCGAACGCGACGCATGGTCCGAAAAAACCTTCTACGCCTGGAAGCCCCCCGTCTCCGAAAACATCCTGCGCGACAACGGCGGCTTCACCATCGCGCGGCTCGATCTCAAGCGCGACGGCGGCTCCTGGCGAGTCCTTCATCAGGAGCTCCTGCCCATGACCGCGAACACCGCGCCCGCCGACGAGGACCTCGTGAAAAAAATCAGCCTTTTCACGGACCAGATTCGTCGCGCCGATAAACCCCTCGGCGACCTCTCCGAGGCCATGTCCGAGGACCAGATCCTCCTCGGCTACCTCGCTGCCCTCACCGAGATTTCCGGAACGCAAATCGCCGCCTACTCCCGCCAGTCCATCCGCGACGAATGGCCCGCCGGCCCGCTCACCGCCAGCCGCGTTTACAACAGCCTGCCGTGGACCACGCCCCTCGTGCAGCTCACGCTCACGCCCGAGCAGGTCGCCCGCCTCGGCAAATTCAGCGGCATGGTGCTCCTGAAACGCGCCGACCTCCCCGCCGGCCAGCCCGTCGTCGTCACCACCTCGAAATTCTTCGGCTCTCTTCTCGCGCAGGAACTCGGTCTGCCCGCCTCCACCCTGCGCGACGCCGGCCGCGGCTCCGAGTTCGACTTCTTCCTCGCCTACCTTGCGAAGGCTCCCCAGCCACTGAACTTCGCCGCTCCCGCCGGCTGGACCATCGAAGAACCCCGTGGCCTGTAACCGCCCATGAAAGCCCGCGAAATCCTGCTCGCCTGCGCCGTCGGCCTCCTGCTCGTCGTCGCCGCCATCGCGTGGTTCATCGACCGCGGCAAGGACGCCACCGGCATCGCCAGCGCTCGCAACCTCCAGCAATGGGGCATCGCGCTGAACCTCTACCTCATCGACAACGAGAACCAGCTCCCCGAGGTCGGCGCCACCCCCATCGACGCAAAGCAGGAAAAGGCCTGGTATAACGCCCTGCCCACCTACCTCAGCCAGACTCCGCTCGCCGAGCTCCCCGTCGGTCAGCGGCCCAAACCCGGCGTCCCGTCGCTCTGGATCGACCCCACCTCGAAAGCCCCGCGCGTGTGGGATCCCGAGCAATTCTACTTCAACTACGCGATGAACCGTTTCCTCCAGCCGCAGGCGGGCGTCCGCAGCTTCAAGATCAACGAACTGAATTTTCCCGGCAACGTCGTCTTCCTCACCGAGGTGAACGACTACGAACCCGCCGTCACGCCCGAGACGGTGGCCTTCACCCACGGCAGCCATCCGACAAGCCCCGGCGCCATCGCGAACGTCCTCTTCTGCGACGGCCACGTCGCCCCGGTCACCCGCTCCGTGCTCGTGGACAACGCCGATACCCGCGCTGCCGCCACGGCCGCGACCGGGGTCTCGTGGTTCGAGCAGTAAATCCCAGCAAGGGCCACTCGACATCCACCCGCCCCGGGTTTAAGAGCGTGGCACCCACCAAGCCGCCAAAATGATCGACCAAATCACCTCCCTCCTCGGCGACAAGGCCGAGTCCCTCCTCCAGCACAAATGCGGAACGATCTCCACCGATCTCCTGCATCTCCCCGGCCCCGATTTCGTGGACCGCATCTTTGCCCCAAGCGACCGCAACCAGCGCGTCCTCAATAATCTCAACTGGATTTACAACACCGGCCGCCTCGCCGGCACCGGTTACGTCTCCATCCTCCCCGTCGATCAAGGCATCGAGCACTCCGCCGGCGCCAGCTTCGCCGCAAATCCGATCTACTTCGACCCCGAGAACATCATCAAGCTCGCCATCGAGGGCGGCTGCAACGCCGTGGCATCGACGTTCGGCGTGCTCGGCATGTGCGCCCGCAAATACGCGCACAAGATTCCCTTCCTCGTCAAAATCAACCACAACGAGCTCCTCACCTACCCGAACAGCGCGAAGGAAATCCTCTTCGGCACCGTGCAGCAGGCCTACGACATGGGCGCCGCCGCCGTCGGCGCGACCGTCTATTTCGGCAGCGACGACGCCCACCGCGAGATCATCGAGATCGCCGAATGCTTCGCCCACGCCCACGAGCTCGGCATGGCCACCGTCCTCTGGTGCTACCTCCGCAACGATGCCTTCAAAAAGGACAAGGACTACCACCTCTCCGCGGACCTCACCGGCCAGGCAAACCATCTCGGCGTGACGATTGGCGCCGACATCATCAAGCAGAAGCTCCCCGAGAACAACGGCGGCTACCACGCGCTGAACACCGGCAGCTCCAGCTACGGCAAGCTCGACGAACGCATCTACACCGAGCTCACCACCGACCACCCCATCGATCTCTGCCGCTACCAGGTCGCGAACTGCTACATGGGCCGCGCCGGCCTCATCAACAGCGGCGGCGCCAGCGGCAAGCACGACTTCGAAGACGCCGTCTTCACCGCGGTCGTGAACAAACGCGCCGGCGGCACGGGCCTCATCAGCGGCCGCAAAAGCTTCCAGCGCCCCATGCCCGACGGCATTAAGCTGCTGAACACGATCCAGGACGTCTACCTCTGCAAGGACGTCACCATCGCGTAAGTCTTCGATTTGCCCGCCGGCGCGACACTTTCCGCCAATTTCCATTGAGGCCGCCCCGTCGCTTCGCTAGCAGAGCAGCATGCAAATCGGGAAATTCCTTCTGCTCGGCATCGTGGTCCACGGCGCCTCGAAGACCGAACGCGCCCCCGAGGAAGGCGTCACCGCGCGCGCTGAACCCCGGCTCCTAGCCGCCGCCCCAAGGTAGGGACGGCTTTCCGAGCCGTCCGTCGCATTTCCAGCGATGAGCGCATATCCCGGCAACATTCCGCGCTTCCTCGCCTTCCGCGTGCTGTTCAACGCGCGGTTCTACTACCCCGTGCTGGGCGTGCTCTTCATCGACCTCGGGCTCACCGTCCCGCAATACGCCCTGCTCAACGTCGTCTGGGCCGTCACCATCGTCGCCCTCGAAGTGCCCTCCGGCGCGCTGGCCGACGTCATCGGCCGCCGCCGCATGGTTGTGGCCGCCGCCGCGCTGATGGTCGTCGAGATGGCGATCTTTGCCTTCGCCCCGGTCGGGCCGTTGCTCTTCCCGCTGCTCGTGCTCAATCGCATCCTCAGCGGCGCGGCCGAGGCCAGCGCGAGCGGCGCCGACGAAGCCCTCGCCTACGAATCGCTGCCCGCCGAAGATCGCGACGCGGCCTGGAGCCATGTGCTCGTCCGCCTGGCGCGCTGGCAATCCGGCGCGTTCTTCGTCGCCATGCTCGTCGGCGCCGCGTGCTACGATGCAGCCTTCGTCGGATCGGTTACGCACGCGCTCGGCCTGGCCTGGCATCCCGTCGCAACCACGCGCTGGCCACTCTACCTCACGCTCGCCACGTCGATCCCCTGCCTGCTCGTCACGCTCGGCTTCCGCGAATGCCACCCGCCCGCCGGCGCCCTCGGCGCGACCCTCCGCACGGCCGGAGCGAACATCTGGCGCGGCGCGATCTGGATCGCGCACGAACGGCGCGTCCTCCTGCTCATCCTCGCGGGCCTCGTCGCGGACAGCTTCGTGCGCCTGTTCCTCACCTTCGGGAGCAACTACTATCGCCTCATCGAGTTGCCGACCTGGACGAACGGCTTACTCGGCTCCGGCATGGCGCTGCTCGGTTTCGCCGCCGCTCCGATCGCCCGCCGTCTCGTGCGTGATCGCACCGCGCCCCAAAACTTCCTCGCGCTGGGGGGCGTCGTGCTGCTCGGGCTCGTCGGCGCCGCGCTGGCCACGCCCCTCATCGGCGTGTGGGTGCTCGTGCCGCTCGGGCTGGCGATGTCCGCGCTCTCGTTCTTCCTCTCGCACTACCTCAATGCCTGGGCGCCCTCCGACGTCCGCGCCACGGTGCTCAGCTTCCGCGGACTGGCGTTCAACCTCGGCTACGGCCTGCTCGGCGTCGCGTTCGCCGCGCTCACCGCGCATCTGGGCGGCGCAAATCCCAACGCCACCCTCCACCGCTCCCTCGAATGGCTGCCGCCGGCGTTCGCCTTCTGCGCGGGCGTCTGCGCGTGGTTCGCCTGGCGCTCCCGCGCGCGAATCGCCTGAGAGCTCACGCCCCTGCCATCGCGACCGCGCTTCCCATTCGCGCGCCATTTGACACAATGTCGCTCCCAATTTTCTTACTCCCATGTCCACCACGACCGTCGAAAAACACGAGTTCCAGGCCGAGATCGCCCAACTCCTCAACATCGTCATTCACTCGCTCTACACGGATAAGGAAATCTTCATCCGCGAGCTCATCTCGAACGCCGCCGACGCCACCGAGAAGCTCAAGTTCCTCCAGACCGCCGGCGCCGAAATCTTCGAGCCCGACCGCGAGCTGAAGATCTCCGTCACCACCGACGACACCGCCCACACCATCACGATCACCGACGCCGGCATCGGCATGACGCACGCGGAACTCGTCGAGAACCTCGGCACCATCGCCCATTCCGGGTCCAAGGCCTTCCTCGAGCAAATCAAGGAAAACGCCGCGAAATCCGGCGGCACGGGCGCGGCGGAGATCATCGGGCAATTCGGCGTCGGCTTCTACTCGGCTTTCATGGTCGCGTCGAAGGTCACCGTCTTCACCCGCAGCTATCTGCCGAACGAGACCGGCTGGATCTGGACCTCCGACGGCGTCAGCAGCTACGAGATCGAGCCCGGCGCGGATCTCGCCCGCGGCACGAAGATCGTCATCCAGCTCACCGAGGCCGACAAGGAATACGCCACCAAGTATCGCGTCGAGAGCGTCATCAAACGCTACTCGAACTTCGTCGGCTTCCCCATCGAACTCAACGGCGAGGCCGTGAACACGATCAACGCGATCTGGACCCGCAACAAATCCGAGATCACGAACGAGGAATACGACGAGTTCTACAAATTCATCGGCCACGACATCGACGCTCCGCTCTATCGCCTGCATTTCAGCGCCGACGCGCCGCTTTCCATCAAGGCGCTCCTCTTCGTTCCGTCGCACAGCCGCGAGAAGCTCGGCATGCCAAAGACCGAGAGCGAGGTCCATCTCTACTGCCGCAAGATCCTCATCCAGGCGAAGTCCAAGGGCCTCTTCCCCGAATGGCTGCGCTTCCTCAAGGGCGTCGTCGATAGCGAGGATCTCCCGCTGAACATCTCGCGCGAGACGATGCAGGACAGCGCCCTGCTCCAGAAACTCAACAAGGTCCTCACCACGCGCTTCCTCAAGTTCCTCGACGAGGAAGCCACGGGCGACCCCGAGAAATACGTCGGGTTCTTCAAGGAGTTCGGCCACTTCCTCAAGGAAGGCATCGTCAGCGACTACACGCACAAGGACGCCCTCGCGAAGCTGCTGCGCTACGAAACTTCGACCTCTGAGACGCCCGCCAGTCTCGCCGCCTACGTCGCCCGCATGCCCGAGGAGCAGAAGGAAATCTACCACCTCTCCGCCGGCAGCCGCGAGGCGTGCCTCGCGAGCCCCTATTACGAAGGCCTCGCCGCCAAGGGCTACGAAGTCCTCTTCCTGCTCGATCCGTGGGACGAATTCGTGATGGAGCACCTCCACGAATTCGACGGCAAGAAACTCATTGCCGCCGAGAAGGCCGACATCGCCCTCGAAAAACCCGAAACCAAGCTCGACGCCGACGCCACCCGCCTGCTCTGCAACTTCATCAAGGAAACCCTCGGCGACAAAGTCGATGAAGTCCGCGTCTCCGAGCGCCTCGTCGGCAGCCCCGCCGTCGTCGTCGAGAGCGACAAGACCATGACGTCGAGCATGCGCCGCATCCTCAAGAACCTGAACCGCGGCGGGGAAAATCCCTTCAAGCAAAACCTCGAGATCAACCCCGCCCACCCGATGATGGCCGGCCTCGAAACGACGCGCGCAACGAATCCCGACCTCGCCAAACAGGTCGCCGAGCAGATCTACGACAACGCTCTCATCAGCGCCGGCCTGCTCGAGGATCCGAACGCAATGCTCAAGCGCATCAACTCGCTGCTCGAACAACTCGTGACAAAATAAGGCCATGACGCCGCGCGAGATCGCCCGCCACCGGTTGGCGAACCTCCGCATCGCCGCCTCCACCGCCCGCGATCCCGCCGATGTCGTCACCGCGCTCGGCGCGATGCAGGCGCAGGATTACGCCGGCGCGCTCTGGGCCATCGGCCTGCGCCTCGCGAACGCCACGCAGGCCGACATCGAGCGCGCCATCGCCGCGCGCACGATCGTGCGCACCTGGCCGATGCGCGGCACGCTGCATTTCGTCCCTGCCGCGGACGTGCGTTGGATGCTCGAGCTGCTCACGCCACGCATCCTTTCCGGCAGCGCGAAGCGCCAGCTCGCGCTGGAGCTCGACGCTGCCGTCTTCGCCCGCTGCCGCGCGGTCTTCCTCCGCGAGTTGCAGGACGGCCGGCAGCTCACGCGCGAGGCCATGCTCGCGAGCCTGGAGCGGGCCGGCATCCCCGCGGGACCGCAACGCGGTTACCATATTCTCTGGCGACTCGCGCAGGAGCAGCTCCTTTGTTTTGCCAGTCGCGAGGGCAAACAACCGACCTTCGCCCTGCTCGACGAATGGGCGCCGGCCGGTCGCCGCCTCTCCCGCGACGAAGCCCTCGCGGAACTCGCCCGGCGTTATTTCACCAGCCACGGCCCCGCCACGCTGGCGGATTTCGTCTGGTGGTCGGGGCTGAAAGTCACCGACGCCCGCGCGGCCATCGACTTCGTGGCCTCCGAGCTCGCCGCCGAGATAATCGACGGAAAAACTCATTGGCTGCCACCGTCCTCCGTGCCCGCCGCCCCGGGCCACGCGGAATTGCTCCCGGGATTCGACGAATACCTGCTCGGCTACCAGGATCGCCGCGCCGTCCTCGATCCCGCGCACGCCGAAAAAATCGTCCCCGGCGGCAACGGCGTCTTTCGCCCCATGCTCGTGCTCGACGGAAAAATTTCCGGCGTCTGGAAAAGCGCGTCCGGCAAAAGCTCCGTCAAAATCACGCCCTCGCCGTTCCAACCCCTGAAAAAATCCGCGGCGCGTGCCTTGGCGCTCTCCGCCGCGCGCTACGGAAAATTCCTCGGCCTGGCGACGCGACTGGCCTGACCACCCCCCGCGCAATCGCGCAAATTTTTGAACGCGGCGCGGCGCAGGCCTGTCGATTTTCACTGAAGAACCCATCCCAACAATGAACGCAAATTCCTTGTTTCCCTGGTTGAAGAAAGCGAACGAAACTTCCAAATCCACCCCGGCCCGCCGCCACCACGCGCTGGCCATCACCATGATCGCCGCAAGCGCCATCGTGGTTTCCATCGCCACGGTCGTCAGCGCCTCGCCCAAGGTTGCGACTCCCGTGATGAACACGGCCCTCTCGCTCAGCGAAGATGCGAAGGCCTACACCGTCACGATCTCGCTCCCCGGGGCCGACGCGCCGCAGATCGACGTCCGCCTGGAGGGCGACACACTCCACATTGCCTCCGGCGGCGCCGCGGGCGGAGCGAGGTTCGAGCAAAACCTGCTCCTGCCCGAGGCGGACGTCTCCGCCAGTCCCGTCATCAAGCGCGAGGGCGAACAGTTGGTCGTAACGGTGCCCAAGGGCGACGGCTCCCCCTCCACAACGGCGCAGAATTCCGCCCCAGCCCTCCAGCCGAACTCACCCGCCTCCGCGGTGCCGCCAAACTTCGATGCCTGGGGCCGCAATGTCTCCCGCCAGTTCGCCCGCATGCAGCAGCAGATGGACGCGATGATGAACCAGGCCTTCCAGAATTTCGGGTCCGCCGATCCTTTTGCCGGCCTCATCGGGAGCGGCCTCGCCTCGACGCTGCCCGCCGGCGGCACGGTGCAAATCCAGGAACAGGCCGACGCCTACGTGGTCCACGCCCGCATGCCCGCCGAGGAAATGAAGAACGTCCATGTCTCCGTGGATAACGACCGGCTGTTGAAGCTCTCGGCGGAGGCGTCCAGCTCGACGAACGGCCAGGGCGCGCAATCGATGCAGCGCTCGGAGTTCACGCAAATGCTCACGCTTCCCGGTCCCGTGCGCTCGAAGGACATGAAGATCGACCAGAAGGACGGCGAGCTCCAGATCACGCTACCGAAGGACACCGGCGCAACGGGAGCTTAGGCCTCGGCGGGCGACCTACGCCGCCGGCGCGGTCGGCGGCGTGGTCCAGATCCCGCGCAGGTCGTCCTGGGTGAGCAACGTCGCGCCTTTGAGCAGCCGGCAGAATTCTTTCTTGCTCACGTGGTGGCGTTTTCCCTCGCCCGTCACGAGATCCTTGATGGCCTTGTATTGCACCTCGAGCCGCTCCAGATGGACGATGCGGAGGTATTCGTCGCCCGTTTTCCAGACCTGATTCTGTGCCAGCTTCATGCCCGCCACGGTAACGCATCGGGACCGGAGCGGGAAATAATCGTTCATCGGGCGAAAATTGTGGTAGGTTGCGGGTCATGCGCCAAAACTTCACTGGTTTCTCCCGTCGAGGTCCGGACAACGTCACCGAGGAATTGGTGGTGGCGCTCTCCGGTCCGAAGTCCTTCGAATTCAAGGCGCTTTTCGACATCGTCCACGCCGCCCTCCGCGCTCGCAATGCCGCCAGCGGGGGCGAGGAAATGCTCCGCCTGCGCGCTTACGAGAAGCTCCAGAGCCTCGTCGCGCAGGGCCAGGTTAAAAAAACCGGCAAGCAATACAAGGGCGTGGCCAAGCCCCTCCGCGAACTCGCCGCGCAGCTCCTCGAGCACCGCACGAACGGCCCGACGTTTACGCCCCGTCCTCCCAATCGACCCATTGCGGCCGCCCCCGCCAAACGCGTCGCGACTCCGGTCAAACGCGCCGCCAGCAAATAGGCGCGCCCGGGCTCGCCGCTCGCGATCTTCTTCTCCCCTTCCGCCATCCCCGTGCTAGCGTTGCCCGACCATGAGTGACGAGTCTTCCTCTCCCGCCGATCTCGGCGCGATCGATCTATCCCTGAGTTTTGCGCCGGCCTGGGCGAAGGAAGCCGATTCCTCGAAGCAAATCGCCCGTCTCGCCGCAAAACACGGCGGCGGCGAAGATCGTGGCGACCGCCCCGGCAAACGCTGGGAGGATCGCGGGCCGCGCCAGGATCGCCGTCCCCCCCGCCGCGACGCCGGCGGCCCCCGGCCAAATCGCCCCGACCGCAAAGGCGGCCCGCGCGATGATCGCCGGCCGGAACGCCGCCCCGAGCGCGAAACCCCTCGCGAACCCGCCCTCACCGGATGGGACGTGCAATTCCTGCCCGACCGCGCGGGCGTGGACGGCCTCGCCCGGCAAATCAAGGCCTCCGCGAAAGCCTACCCGCTCTTCGACCTCGCGCGTCTCGTCCTCGAAAAGTCCGAGCGCTACCTCGTCCAGCTCAAGCGCAAGGCGGAGGACGCCACGCCGATTTTTCAGCTCAAAACCGACGGCAGCCTGTGGCTCAGCGAAGGCGAAGCCGTCGCGCACGCCCTCGCCGCGCAGCTCGAAAAATTCTACCGCCGCGAGCGTGTGACCGTCGATCCGCCCAAGGGCGTCTACCCCTTCGTCGCCGTCTGCGGCATGAGCGGCACCCTGCTTGGCCCGCCGAATTACCACGACTACCAGGCAAAAATCCGCCAGCTCCACGCCGAGCGATTTGCAAACGTGCCCTTCGAGGTCTTCAAAAGCCGCATCCGCATGGAGCGCGACGAGGAGTCCATCAATCGCTGGAAGGAGGAGCAAAGTGCGAAGGACGTCTTCTATCCCGTGGATCCCGTCGCTCCCGAAGTCCCCGCGCCGGAACCTCCCAACGCGAGCACACCGCCGGAGGAATCCCCAGTCGCTCCCGCCGAGGCGGAAACTGCGGAGCCAATCGTCGCGGAAGCCTCGCCCGCCGAGGAAATTCCCGCAGGAGAAACGCCGACCGAAGAAGCCGCCGCTCCCGCGCCGACCGAGACCCGCGAGCGATTCGAGTCCCTCGCCGAAGTGGAGCGCCACTTTCGCCAGCACCACGCCGCCGGAGTCGTCATCAAAATTCGGGAACGCGTGGTCGTGCCGGGGCCGGCCGGGATGAATGATTCCGCGCCCGCCGTGCTCGAGCTCACCCGCAGCGCGTGGGAGGAGCTCTCCCGCTTTCCGCTCCCGCTTGCGCACACCCTGGGCCAGCAACTCACGGGCAAAGGCCTACAAATATTCAAGACCGCCGACAACATCACCTGCGTCGGCGTGGCCCGCCCGCGTTACCTCGACCGTCAGGCCAATCCGGTTTCCGAGGCTCTAAGCGGGATTCTCGACTACCTCGAGAGTCATGCGTCCACTCCACGCGCGGACCAATGGAAGGCCCTGCTCGCCATGCGTCCGTTGGCCGAAGGCGCGGATGAAACCGAGCGCGAATCCTCCCTGGCGCGCGATCTCTCATGGTTGCTCCACGAGGGCCACGTCATCGACTTCGCCAAGCGTGGCCTCGAAGCCGCACGAAAACCCAAGGCCCGCGCCGTCGAGCGCCCGACACCGGCACAAGCTCCCCTGGAAGCGCCGGCCGTCGAGCCGGCGCCCACCCCGGAAGAGCCGGAAGTTTCCTGAGCTACTGCTGCGCCTGCTGGTGCTGCATGTCGCCCGGCTGACTGCTGCCGGAGATATGGTAGCGCTTGGCCGGATCCGCCTGATCCGTCATTTCAGGGCCCGCGCCGCCATGAACGGCCCGGCTGACTTCCATTTCGTGATCCTGGGCCTCGCCTTCGAGACGATGCGGGGAGGAGGGATTTGTGTTCATGGAAGAAACCTCGGCCGATTCCGGCGCGGAGCAATCGGGAATTTCCGCGACGGTCAGGTCGGGAGTTCGCGCTTTCCCCGTGCCGGCGACCGGTGCTTCCGCTAAGACGGCTCGATGAAAGAAGTCGTCATCCATTCCGACGGAGCCTGCCGTGGAAATCCCGGCCCGGGCGGCTGGGCGGCCGTCCTGTCCTTCGGCCCGCACCGTAAGGAATTGAGCGGCGGCGTGCCCGCCACGACGAATAACCGCATGGAACTCCAGGCCGCCATCAAGGGCCTCGCCTCGCTCGCGGAACCCTGCGCCGTGGAATTTTTCACCGACTCGAAATACGTGCAGAACGGCATTTCCTCCTGGCTCGCCGGCTGGAAGCGCAACGGCTGGCAAACCAAGGCCCGCCAGCCCGTGAAGAACGCCGACCTCTGGCGCGCGCTCGACTCCGCCGCCGCGCGACACCGCATTCAATGGCGCTGGCTGAAAGGTCACGCCGGCCACGAGGCCAACGAGCGCTGCGACGTGCTCGCCAACGAGGCCATCGACCGCATCCAGCGCGAGCATTCCCGCGAACAACTCCGCGCCAGCCTCCGGGAATTCGTCGCGGCCAGCGAACCCGCGCCCGCGAGGGAGTTGTTTTAGTTCCGCCGCGCCCGCCATCCAAACGCCCGCGCAGGTGCGATCCCCGGGCGTATGAAAATCATCGCTCTCTTTCTCGCGGCGATTGCCCTGGCTTTCAGTTCCGTCGGCTGCGCCACTCACGCGGCCGTGAACACGCCGGTGGTGGACGTTGGCGCCGGCGCTTCGGTGGGACGCTAACCCGCGAGCTTTTCGCCGAAAAATCGTAGCAACAGCTCCATCGCCACCCGGGCGAGCGCGGGATTGTAGCGCGGGCCCTCGTCGCGAAGAAACGCGTGCGCCGCGTTGAACTCGTGCCACTCGAAATCCGCGCCGACTTCCTCGAGTCGCGCCGCGATTTTGCGGCGGCCTTCGAGGGGCACGTGTGGGTCCTGCCGGCCCCAGACAAACAAATACGACGTCGTGCTGCCGGCGAAGCGCGCGAGCGTGTCGTCGCATTTTCCGGCGCCGAGCGTGCCCGAGTGAATGTCCGTCGGATAGAACGCGGCCACCGCGTGAACGCCCGGCTGAAAGCCCGCGCGCACCGCGAGATGGCCGCCAAGGCAGACGCCATAACTACCCACGCGTCCCGTGCAGCGCTCATGCCCGGCCAGAAACTCCGCCACGACCGCCGCATCCTCGTCGAAGGACGCGATCTCCTTGGTGAACTTGAGTTCGTTGCCGCGGTCGGAGCCGGCTTGATCGTAGGCCAGCACGGTGCCGGCGGGCTCGAACTCGTGATAAACTTCCGGCACCGCCACGAGATAGCCCTGCCCGGCCAGCGCCGCCGCCATGCGCCGGATCGGACCCGTGACCTGAAAAATCTCGGAGTAGAAGATGACGCCGGGATGGCGCGCTTCGCCGGTGGGCACGAACAGATGCACGCGCATCGGTCCGCGCGAGGTCGGCAAATCCACGAAGCTGTCGGGCAGAATCGTCATGACGGCGAGTTCCGGCGAATGGCGATGGAGCCTATTTTTTCTTCGGCGCGAGCTTTGCGGCCTGCTTCGCGGCGGCAGCCTGCTGCTTCTTCTGGTCCGCGCTGTTGGACTTCGACTGTTTTTGCGAGGTCTTCTTCTGGTTCGCCTTCGGTGATTTATCGCCCATGAGTTCGCACCATGCGGCCGGGCGCGGACGAAGTAAATGACGGCTTTTTAGCGCACCGCCGCGACGAGTTCGCCCCGCGAGATCGCGCCCGCGGCATCGAGCGCCCGCAGCGCCGCGATGAACCGGCGATTCTGCTCCATCGTGCCGACGGAAACGCGAATCCACGCCGGCATTTTATAACTGCGCATCGCGCGAACGATCAGCCCCTGCTTGAGCAATTCGTTAAAGACCGCGTCGCCATTGCCCACGCGCACGAGCACGAAATTCGCGTGGCTCGGCACGAACTCGAGACCCATCTCCGAAAACTCGGCCTGGAAATAATTCCGTCCTTCGTGCGTCAGCTCGCGCGTGCGGCGCATGTGCTCGGTGTCCGCCAGACCCGCCACGGCGCCGGCCTGGGCGATGGCGTTTGCGTTGAACGGCTGGCGCGTCTTTTGGAGGACCTCGGCGAGCTTCGCGGGCGCAAGGCCGTAGCCGATGCGCAGGGCGGCAAGGCCCTGGATCTTCGAGAATGTGCGCATCACCACGACGTTGCGGCCTTCCCGCACGTATTTGAGCACGTCCGGAGCGTCGTCGAGGAATTCGTGATAGGCCTCGTCGAACACCACGACGACGTGCTCGGGCACGCGCGCCATGAAGGCGTCGATCTCCTCCTGCCCGACCAGCGTGCCGGTGGGATTGTTCGGATTCGCGATGAAGACCTGCCGCGTGCGCGGCGTGATTGCCGCCAGCATCGCATCGAGATCGTGCGCGTAGCCGGGATCGGGCACCTCGATTGTCGTCGCGCCGAAAAGCTGCGCCATGAGCGTGTAAACGGCGAAGGCGTGCTGGGCCGTGACGACCTCGTCGCCGGGCTTCAAAAAGGCGTGCCCGAGAAATTCGATGATTTCGTTGGAGCCGTTGCCGAGCACGACGTTTGCGCGATCGAGGCCAAGCTGCTCCGCAATCGCGCTGCGCAGTGTCCAGCCGCCGCCATCGGGATAAAAGTGCGCGCGATCCAATGCGCTGCGCATCGCGGCCACGGCCTTCGGCGACGGGCCGAGCGGATTTTCGTTCGAGGCGAGTTTGACGATGTCGGCGGGATCGAGGCCCATTTCTCGGGCAAGTTCCTCGACGGGCTTGCCGGGTTCGTAAGCGACCAGGTCAAGGACGTGCTGATGGGCGGACGGAAGCATGCCCGAACTATCCGCGGAATTGTCGCCGAGAACAAATTTGAAAATCAGGGTATCCTGCACGCATGAAAATTGCGGTCCTCGCCGACACCCACGGAAAACTCCCGCTTGCGGTCGCGGAGGCGGTTTGTGCCGCGGATGAAATCTGGCACCTCGGCGACTTTCCCGACTCGTCGTTACTGGCGGCGCTACGGCAACTCGGCCCGCCCGTCGTGGGTGTGCTCGGAAATTGCGACTCGGACATCGACCTGCCGGAGGAACTTTACCTGGAGCGCGGCGGGCATTCGTTCCGGCTCATCCACATCCCGCCCGCCCACATCGGCGGCGCGGATTTTTTGCTCCATGGCCACACCCACGTTCCGCGCGACGAAAAAGTCGGCGCCACGCGCGTGCTGAACCCCGGCACCATCGGCAAGCCGAACCACGGCGCGCCGCCCAGCTACGCGTGGCTCGAGATCGACGAAACCACCGGCCACGTCGAGTGGCGCCTCGTGCGCATTTGATTTACCGCGTCGGCGGACCGATCCAGCGCTCGGTCTGCTGCTCCCAATCGGGTTGCGTCGTCAGACCGATGAGTTCGACGTTGATCGCTTTCAACGTCTCACCGGGGAAACCCGGACGCGCGGCGAAGGCGTAGGCCAGGTGCGTCGTCGGCAGCGGGTCCACGATGAGTTCCCCCGGATAATCGCGATTCACGAGATAGCGCAGGCTTTCCTCGCCGTCGGCAAAGGCCGTGATGCTCCGCTCGGAAAGGGCCTTCAATCCGCTTTCGATGGTCGGAAAACTGCGGGTCGTCACGCCGATGCTCGAAAGGACGTTCTGGATCACCGCGCCTTCCATGACGCCGGTGCGATAATGAGCCAGGTCGCTTGCCCGGGTGATGCGCGCGTCGAGACTGGAGACGGCCAGGCTCGACGCCACCGCGCCGGTGAAAACGCTGATCAGCACCACGCCGAGGAACATCCAGAAGAGCACCACCGCGCGGCCGGCGACCGATTGCGGTGTTTTGTCGCCGTAGCCGACGGTCGTCATCGTCACCGCCGCGAACCACAGCGCCGAGCCGAACCCGCGCAGCGGATGCCCGCCGAAATGCGTGCGCTCGACCCCTCGCTCCACGAGCCAGAGCACGAGGCTGAAGAGGACCAGCGCCACGAGTAGGATCAGCATGATGATCCCGACCTCATCGTGGTCGAGCAGCTCGCGGAGGAACCGCAGTCCATGTCCCGCCCGATGGCCCTTCAGCAATGCGACCGCCGCCGGCATCACGAGAAACGGTTGACTGAATTCAACGCGCCGGGCGCGATCGCTGGAGACACTGATCTCGCCCATGATGAGGTCGAGCCGGCCCGCCGCGGTTTCGTCGATGATCTTGTCGGGCGCCGTCTCCACATATTCGTAGCTCAGGCCGAGGTCGCCGCTCACCTGCTCCCACACATCCACGGCCAGTCCCGACCAGTGGCCGCCGGCATCCTTCATCGCGAATGGCGGCCGATCGAAAATGCCCACGCGCAATTTCTGCGGCGCCTGCGCATGAAGCAGCGACGCGGAAAGCAGCAATAGCGCGAGGACCCGGCAGACAAACCGCATGCCACGAGGGTTTGCACTTTTCCCGGGCGCTTGTCACTTCTCTCAGTCTTGGAACTCACCGAAAAATTTCTCATCTCGATGGCCGGATGGCCCGTCTTCAAGCAGGCGCAGGCGATTCATGCCGCCGGCCGCGTCGTCGAGGCCAGCTACGAACCGCCCCTGCTCAAGGGCCGGCTCGCCGAGGGCGACAAACAGTTCCTCTGCGGCCTGAAGCTGCGCAACGCCATCGACGTGGAAAATCTCTGTCCATGCCGCGATTCGCGCCAGCGCGGCATCATCTGCGCGCATTCCGTCGCCGTTGGCCTGCAGGTGCTGAAACCCCGCGCCAGCCGCGAGGAAATCCAAAATCCAAAACCAAAAAGTTCCGCGACCGCCGCCACCGACGAAACGCCCGTCGTCTCGCTCACGCTCGAGGGCTCCCTGCGTCACCTCGAGGCGGACATTCGCTTTTCCTACGCAACGCCCGGCGCGACAAATCCCGCCGCCGAGGGCGCGATCCTCACGGAACTCGTCGAGGCCGGTTTCCGCGATTTCAAGGGCAAGGCCGCGCTTCAAGGCGAAGAGGCCGTCGTGAAATTCTTCGCGACTACGTTGCCGCGCTGGCGCGCGAAATGGAAGGTGGACGAGGGTGAGCGGTTCACCCACGTCACGCGCGACCTCGTGCGGATCGAACCGCAGTTCGCCATTCGCGAGGCCACCGACGGCTGGCTCGACGTGCAGATTCATCACACCGCCGGCAAGGACGCGCTGCTCTCGCACGCCGATCTCACCCGCCTGCTGCAGGGCGGCCAGCCGCATCTCAAACTCAAGAGCGGGAAGATCGCCGTGGCCGATCCCGCGTTCGCCGCCGACCTCGAGGAGGTCCTGCGCGACTGCAATCCCCGCCAGGAACGCGGCGGCTACCGCATCGCGCCGCAGTTCCGCGTCTATCTCGAATCGACCATCGCAAAATGGAAGGGCTCGCCCGAGACCGGCACGGCGCGGCTTTCCGCGAGGGATCTCGGCCTGCTGCGCGAACGCTTGCGGCCCTACCAGATCGAAGGCGCCGTGTGGCTGTTGGAACGCGCCCGCGCCGGCCTCGGCGGGCTCATCGCCGATGAAATGGGCCTCGGAAAAACCGTGCAGGCGCTCGCAATGATCGAGGCGCTCGGCGCGAACGCCGGCCCGTCACTCGTCGTCTGCCCGTCGTCGCTCGTCTGGAATTGGAAGCGCGAGGCGGAGCAATTTCTGCCCGGCCTGCCCGTGCTCACGATCGACGGACCCGACCGCGACGCCCGTTTCGCCGCCATTCCGCGACATCGTCTTGTCATCACGAGCTACGCGCTGCTGCGCCGCGACATCGACCGCTACCTCGGCCTCAATTTCTCCGCCGCATTGCTCGACGAGGCCCAGCACATCAAGAATCCCGACAGTCAGAACGCGAAGGCCGCCGGCGCCATCACCGCGGCCAGTCGCTTCATCCTCACCGGCACCCCGATCGAAAATTCCGTGCGCGATCTCTGGTCGCTCTTCGACTTCCTGCTGCCCGGCTATCTCGGCACGCGCGCCGACTTCAAGGAACGCTACGAAACGCCGCTCCTCAACGGCGGCAACGCGGAATTGTGGGGCCGCCTCTCGCGCCGCATCGCGCCGTATTTGTTGCGCCGTCGCAAGCAGGACGTCCTCACCGACCTGCCGGACAAGATCGAGCAGGTGCTCGAGGTGGAACTCACCGACGCCCAGCGCGCGACCTACGCGAAACTCCAGGAGGCCGCGCGTTCGCAAGTCGATCAACTCCGCGATCACGGCCAGGCCGGCGCCGCCCGCATGCGGGTGCTCACCGCGTTGCTCCGTCTGCGTCAGGCCTGCTGCGACCTGCGCTTGCTCGGCGCGACGGGCGAGGACAGCGTCGTTTCCGCAAAAATCGGCGCGCTGCGCGAGCTGGTCGGCGAGGCCATCGACGGCGGGCATCGCGTGCTCGTCTTCAGCCAGTTCACCTCGATGCTGGATCTCATCGAGCGCGCGCTCGAGGCCGACGGCGTCACGTTCTGCCGGCTCGACGGCGCGACGAAGGATCGCGCCGCCGTCGTGGATCGCTTCCAGAACGACGCGGCGATTCCCATCTTCCTCATCAGCCTCAAGGCCGGCGGCGTCGGCCTCAACCTCACCGCCGCCGATACGGTTATCCACTTCGATCCGTGGTGGAATCCAGCCGTCGAGGCACAGGCGACCGACCGCGCCCATCGTATCGGACAGAAGAACGTCGTCACCGCCATAAAGCTCATCGCCCGAGGCACCATCGAGGAACGCGTGCTCGCGTTGCAAAATCGCAAGCGCGAGCTGCTCTCGGGCACCGTCGATAGCGACGCCGCGCTCGCGCAACTCGACGCGGACGACCTTGCGGAATTGGTCGGTTAAGCGAGACTGCTGCTCCCTCACTCAAAAACCAAAAATCAAAAATCCATGCGATTTCTCCCTATCCTCACCGCCGCGTTTGTCGTAACCAGCTCGGCCATGGCTCAATCCGCACTCGAAAAAGGTCAGGCCTTCCTGGCCGAGAACGCCAAAAAAGACGGCGTCAAAACCACAGCCAGCGGCCTCCAATACGAGGTCCTCAAACCCGGCACGGGCAAATCCCCCAAGGCCACGGACACCGTGCAGGTGAACTATCGCGGCACGACCATCGACGGAAAGGAATTCGACAGCTCCTACAAACGCGGCGAGCCCATCGAGTTCCCGCTCAACCGGGTGATCCCGGGTTGGACCGAGGGCGTGCAGTTGATGAAGGAAGGCGCCACGTATCGTTTCTTCATTCCGTCGAACCTCGCCTACGGTCCCGCCGGTGCCGGCTCCGCGATCGGGCCGAACGAGACGCTCATCTTCGACGTCGAGCTGCTGAAAGTCCGTTGATTTTCCCCGCGGGCGCGGCGGCTTTTTGATTCGCTTTGCGCCCACCGGAGTGCGACGTTGCCGGCGTGACGAAAACCGCTCCCGGCGGCGCCGCATCTCCCCAGAAATTCCCGACCATCCGACTGCTCGTCATCGAGCCGGATGGGGAAAGCGTGCGCCTGCGCGATCTGATCGATCGGCTGGACGAGCGCACCTTTCGCATCGTCCACGAATTTCCGAGCGCCGCCGCCGCCGCTGCCGCGCTGGAACGCGAGGCCGCCGACCTCGTGCTCGCGGACATCGACGACCAGGGCCTGCACGGTCTCGATCAACTGGCCGCCCTGCCCACCCTCGGCAGCCGGGTGCCTTTCATCGTCATCGACCGGGAACCGCAGGAGGAAATCGCCCGCCGCGCGCTCCAGATCGGCGCGCAGGACTATCTCGTCAAAAGCAAGCTCACCCCTCCGCGCATGGCCCGCGCCATGCATTGGTCGCTCGAGCGCGCGCGCGTGGACCGCGAAGCGAAACGCGAGAGCGCCCTGCTCCACGCGCTGCTCGATTACGTCCCCGACAAAATCTATTTCAAGGACCGCCACAGCCGCTACCTGTGCGTCAGCAAATCGGTCGCGGAATGGCTGAAGGCCGACGATCCCGCCGAACTCGTCGGCAAGACGGATTTCAATTACTATTCCGCCGCTCACGCGGAGGCGACGTTCGCCGACGAGCAGCGCGTCATCGAGACCGGGCAACCCCTCATCGGCAAGATCAGCCATCGCCAGCTGCCCGACGGCGCCGAGGAGTGGTCCAGCACGACGAAGCTTCCGCTGCGCGACCGGAATGGCCGCATCATCGGCACGTGCGGCATTACGCGCGACGTCACGGCATCCAAGAAGCTCGAGCAGGCGCTCGACGCCGAGCGGACCATGCTGCGCGGTCTCATCGACAACCTGCCGGACCCCGTTTACGTGAAGGATACGCAGGGCCGCTACGTCCTCGACAACGAGGCGCACGCCCGCTTCCTCGGCGTGACGCAGAGCGACGTGATCGGCAAGACCGTGTTCGACTTTTTCGAGCCCGCCTTCGCCGAGCAGGCCCACGAGGTGGACATGGCCGTGCTGCGCGAGGGAAAGCCGTGGTTCAACCACGAGGAGCAGACCTCCTCCACCGGCGAGGCCACGTGGTTGATCACCTCGAAAGTGCCGTTGCGGGACGAGCACGGCGCGATCACCGGCCTCGTCTGCATCAACCGCGACATCACCGAGCGCAAGAGAGCGCAGGACGACCTGATCGCCGCAAACGAACGCCTCGAGGCCGCCATCGCCAGCGTCAAGGAAGCGCATCAGGAACTTCACGCCGTGCAGCTCCAGCTCATCGAGGCGGAAAAGTTGAAATCCATCGGCCGCCTCGCCGCCGGCGTCGCGCACGAAGTGAAGAATCCGCTCGCGATCATCTCGATGGGTGTCGAATTCCTGGGCGGTAAATATGCCGGCGATGAAACGACCGGCGAGGTGCTCAAGGAACTCGGCGACGCCGTCCTGCGCGCCGATAACGTCATCAAGGGCCTGCTCGATTTCTCCGCTCCGCACGCGCTTGCGCTCGAAACCAACGATCTCAATGCCATCATCCAAGCCGCCTTGACGCTCGTGCGCGGCGAGATGCGGGAAAATCACCGCCTCGAAGTCGACCTCGGCGACATCCCACCCATCAACATCGATCGCGGCAAGGTCAGCCAGGTCTTCGTGAATCTCTTCACCAACGCCCTCCAGGCCATGCCCGATGGAGGCACGCTCACCGTCCGCACCCGCGTCGAGCAGGTCGTCGGCGTCGGCGCGAACGTCGGCGGCGAAAGCAGCGAAGTGTTCCAGGCCGGCGACCGGGTCGTGATCGCCGAGGTCGCCGACACCGGCCCCGGTATTCCGCCCGAAGTGCTGCCGCGCATCTTCGAGCCCTTCTTCACCACGAAGCCCACCGGAAAAGGCACCGGCCTCGGCATGAGCGTGGTGCGATCCATCATGAACCTGCAACGCGCCACCATCGTCATGAGCAATCGGCCCACCGGCGGCGCGCTGGCCACCCTCACTTTCAAAATCCAGGACATCCCATGAAACCCAAACGCATCCTCATCGTTGACGACGAATCCGGCTTCACCCACCTCCTCCGGCTGACGCTCGAAAGCTCCGGAAAATTTCTCGTCGAGGAGGTCAACGATGGCCGCCGCGCGCTCGAGGTCGCCCGCTATTTCAAGCCCGACATCGTCTTTCTCGACGTCGTCATGCCCGAGATCGACGGCGGCGATGTCGCAAAGCAATTCCGCGCCGATCCCGAGTTTGCCGCGCTGCCCGTCGTCTTCCTCACGGCCATCGTCTCGCCCAAGGAAGCGCAGCATCAGTCCGACATCGGCGGTTTCCCGTTCCTGGCAAAGCCGGTGAGCGTCGACACCATCGCCAAGGCCGTCGCCGAGCACTGCCCGGAATAACGTCGCGCTACAGCAGCCGGTGCCGGGAGAGATCCTGCACGTCGATGATTCCGGCCACCCGCACGCCGTCGTCCTCGACGACGACGATTTCATCGACCTGATGCGCGCGCAAAAGCGCCAGCACCTCGACCGCGAGCGCGGATTTCGCGATCTTCACCGGTCGCGGCGTCATGTGCTTGCCCACCGGCTCGTCCGCGATGTCCGTCGATTCGTTGAAAAGCCGCGCAAAATCGCCGTGGGTGAAAATCCCGCCGAGCGCATCGTCCGCGCCCACGATGATCGCCGCGCCATTCTTGCCCGCGCTCATCTTGCGCAGCACCGCGCGCACCGTTTCGTCGGCCGCCACCGCGGTGATCCGTTCCCGCCCGCGCATCACGTCCGTCACCGGCGTGAGTAACGCCCGCCCGAGACTGCCGCTAGGATGAAATCGCGAAAAATCCTCCCGACTCAGCCCCTTCGCGTCGAGCACGACCATCGCCAGCGCGTCGCCGAGCGCGAGCATCGTCGTCGTGCTCGAGGTCGGCGCAAGATTCAGCGGACACGCCTCCTTTTCGACGGCGACGTCCAGCGCGACATCGCTCAACCGCGCCAGCGTCGAGTCCATCCGACCGGTCAGCCCAATGATCTCGACGTTGAAATGCCGCAACACTTCGAGCGTCTTCAGCAATTCGTCCGTCTCGCCCCCGTAGCTCAACGCGATGACGATATCGCCGTCCTCCACCACGCCCACGTCGCCGTGCAGCGCGTTCAACGCATTCAGCGCCACGCACACGCAACCCGTGCTCGCAAAGGTCGCGGCAATCTTGTCACCGATCTGGCCGGATTTCCCGACTCCGATCACCAGAATCTTGCCCCCGCGCTCGATTCCGCCGAGCAGCAGCCGCACCGCGCGCACGAAATCCGCGCCCAACCGGCCTTTGAGCTTTTCGAGTTCCTCGATCTCGACGGCCAACACTTGATCGGCGCGTTCGAGGATGGCTTCGTCACTAATGGGTCGCAGCATTACGGGGATCGTTCAGCGCGCGGAACCGGACCGGCTCGCGCCGCGCGGCTCCCACCCTCCGTTCCGACCCCCCGCCTCGCAAGAAAATTACCCCGCCGTCCCGCTCGAAAAAAAATTTGAGAATTTTGTTGCGCCTCCAAAAAAACCTGCGATTCTCCATCTTGTTCTGGGGGGAACAGCAGGCCGTCGTGGCATTCGTCGCGGCGGCCTGCATCTTTTTCGGGGTGAGTCGACGGATCGGGAACGACCACCAAAACCGCATCGACGCCGCCCGGCATCACGTCGATAGTCCGCGCATGATTCGCGCGCTTCTCATTCTTGCCGCCGTCGCGCTCGCCCCGGCCGCCATCGCCCAGCCCGCAAAGATCCAATCCGCTCCGCCCGAAGCGGACACCCCGTCGAACAAGCCCAAAAAACTGCCGGCCACCCTCGACCCCACGCCCGCTCCGATGGCCACCGCACCCCAGGGGCCGATCCGCACGCCGGATGAAATCGTCGGCACGTTCTTCGCGACCCTCCAGGCCGACAAGGTCGATGCCGCCTACGACACGCTCGACGCCGAGTTCGCCATGATGGATCGCGGCGACCAGTCCAAGGCCATGCGCGCGCAGACCCAAAAAGCCCTCGACGCTTACGGCCCCGTGCTCGGCAACGAACTCGTGCGCGAGGAAAAATTCGGCACGCATCTCATGCGCCGCACCTACATGCTCGTCGGCGAGCAGCTTCCCCTGCGCTGGAAATTTTATTTCTACAAATCCGCCGACCGTTGGAAACTCATCGACCTGCGCATCGACGACGCGCTCGTGGAATGGTTCGACGAAACCCCAAAGAAGCCCGCGCCATGACGGCGCTCGCGCCCGCCGCGCGATTTCTGCAGTTCGTGCGGTTCTCGCACACCGTCTTCGCGATGCCCTTCGCGCTCGGCGCCATGGTCGTGGCCGCCCATGGCCTGCCCCCGGCCCGCACGATTCTCCTCATCGTCCTCGCCATGATTTTCGCGCGCACCGCGGCGATGACGTTCAATCGCGTGGCCGATTGGGAGCTGGATAAACGCAATCCCCGCACCGCCGGCCGCCACCGCCTCGTCTCTCGCACCGGCGCGATTCTCACCTGCGCGATTTCCTCCGTGCTTTTCGTCCTGACCGCGTGGGCAATCAATCCCCTCTGCTTCGCGCTCTCTCCCGCCGCGCTCGCCATCGTCTTCTTCTACTCGTTCACAAAGCGCTTCACCCACGCCGCCCAATTTTTCCTCGGCCTCGCGCTCGCCGTGGCGCCGGTGGGCGCGTGGCTCGCGGTGACGGGCGCCCTTGCCACGCCGCCGCTCATTCTGGCAGGCGCCGTCGTGCTATGGCTCGCGGGGTTCGACATCATTTATGCGACGCAGGATTACGAAGTGGACCGCCGCGAGGGATTGAAATCCATGGTTGTCTGGCTCGGCATTCCCCGCGCCCTGCGCGTCGCGCAGCTGCTCCACGCCGGCACGTGGCTCGCGCTGGCCGTCTTTGGCTGGAGCGCCCAGCTCGGCGCGGCCTACTGGCTCGGGCTCGCCGCCATTCTCGGTCTGCTCGTCTTCGAGCATCGCGTTGCCAGGTCGCTCGACGTCGCCGCGATCAACGCCGCCTTTTTCCAATCGAATGCCGCGATCGGCGGCGTCTTCGTGCTCGCCACTTTCCTCGACCGCCTTGTCCACTGAACCCACGCCCGCGCCGCCGCCAAAACGCCGCCGTTGGCTGCGCCGGCTGGCCATCGTCGCCGTGGTGCTCGTCGGGGGAAGCGCCTTGCTCGGCGTGCTGGCCGTGCGCCACCTCGACTGGATCGCGAAGTTCGCCATCCACCGCATCTTTCCCGGCGTGACGGCAAATCTGGGCTCGTTGCGCGCCGTCTCCGCCACGCGCCTCGAGGTCAGCCAGCTCACGTTGCAATCCGCGAAATCACGGCAAACCCTGCTCTCGCTCGAGGGGGGCGTGATCGTCTTCAGCTTCGGCGATATCTGGCGCGCACGCCTCGAGGAGGTGCGATTGAAGTCCCCTGATCTCATTGTGTCGCCCGACCTGGGCGAAGCGCTCGGCATCCGGCCAACCCGGGCGGAATCCACCGCACCATCCGGCGGCACCACGCTCAAGTGGGCCATCGGCCGGCTGGTCGTGACAAATGGACACCTTCTCATCACGCGCTTTGCGGAACGCTCGCCGTCGGTCGAAATGCAGTTCGCCGCCGACTTCGCGAATTTCGGCGTCGGGGGCGAGGCAGGCCGCGTCGAACATTCCGCCGAACTCCAAAAAATCTCCGCCCGCGACGACGCGAGCCATGAGTTTCTCGCCCTTGACGCCATCGGCATTCGCTTCACGACCGAGGAACTCTTCACCAATCGCCATGTCCGCGCCATTCGCGTCGGCAAGGGCTCGCTGACCGTCGCGCAAAGTCTCATCGACTTCTTCCAGCCGCACGCCAGCGTCTCGACACCATCCAACGGCGTCTCCCAACCCGGCTGGACCGTCGGCGCCCTCGCGGTGGACGGCGTGGGCGTCACCGTTCCGAACGCGCCGGGCGTGATCGGCCGCACCGCGTTCCACCTCGCCGCGAATCTCCAGAATCTTGGCGCCGTCGGCACGCCCGAGGCCAGCTCCGAGCAAAGCGTGACGCTCTCCAAGGTCCGCGTCGCCACCGACGCGGAGCCGTCCGTTCCCCTGCTCCTCGCAAGCGAGGCCGAAGCCCGCTTCACCATCGCCGGCCTGGCCAGCCGACGCGTAGAGGAACTCCGCCTCAAAAATCCGGCCATCAACATCAACCCCGTCGCCCTGTTTCCCCCCGCCGGAGCCCCGCCAGCCTCTTCCACCGCATCCGCGAAATCCGAATCCCCGCCCGGCTGGCTGATCGCCCACGCGAGCTGCAACTTCGGCACGCTCACGCTCCGCGGTCTGCAAGGCGGGGCGCTCGACTTCAACGCCCATTTCGCCTTCGACGCCACGGACCTCGGCACGCTCGGCGACGCCGCCCGGCGCCCGCAGGAAATCACCGTGTGGGACGCCCAGGCGAGCCATCCCGGCGGCAAGCCATTCGTCACGCTCGATGTCGGCGGTGTCACCTTCACGCCCGCCGGCCTGCTGGAGCAAAAGCGCATCGACGCCATCAAAATCAATGGCGGCCGGCTCACCGTCGGCGACGCCCTCCAAAAATTGCTCGCGACAAACGCGCAGTCGTCCACCGCTTCGCCCGCCCCTTCTGTTGCGACGGAGCCGGACTGGTCCATCGGCACTCTCGACATCGCGGGCATCCGCACGCGCATCGAGGACAAGCGTCCCGGCGTCACCGACCTGAATTTCACGATCAACACCTCGCTCCGCGACGTGCGGGCGGGCAGCGCGGCCTCTGCAGTGGTCGAGGAAGTGCAGACCGTCGAGTTCGCGAATATCGACCTTCGTTCGCCGCTCAACCGCGATGCCAAAATTCTCTCGCTGCGCAGCGTCTTCGTCCGCTTCACCCTGCGCGACCTCGCGCGCAAGCACCTCCGCGAGGTCGTCATCCTCCAGCCGACGATTTTCCTCAGCCAGGATCTGTTCGTTTACATGGAGCGCGCCTCCGCGACTGATAAACCCGTCGTTGCCGGAGGCGGCGCTGCTCCCGAACCGGCGGGCCCGAATTGGTCCGTCGATCATCTCCAGGTCAAGTTCGGGCGGCTCGTCATCGGCAGCGGCGGCAGCAAGGATGTCGGCCTTCCGCTCGAGTTCGAGACGACGGCCGACAATCTCTCGCTCGACAACCTCGCCACGCTCCAGCTTCAGGCCATTCTCCGCGTGCCGAAGCAAAGCTACGATTTCTCCGACTACCAACTCGCGGTGACCGACGTCGTGGGCGACCTGCGCTTTTCGTATCCGCCGGAAAAGGGCGAAAAGAACCTCGTTCAAAAACTCGAAATCGCCGGCGTGCGCTGGCGGCAGTATCGCGCGAAGCGGGCCTGGGTCGCCGCGACCTTCGACGCCAGCGGCATCAACGGCCTGTTCGGCAGCGAGGCCTACGGCGGCTACGTGAACGGCGGCTTCAGCTTTTTCTTTCAGGACGACTCTCCGTGGATCGGCTGGATCTCCGGCACCGGCGTCGATACCAAGGCGCTCACGGCCATCGCCTCCCCGCAGAATTTCAGCCTCACCGGCCCGCTTGATTTCGAAGTGCAGCTCGACGCCTTTCGCAAAAACATCCAGCGCATGCGCGGGGTCTTTCGCCTCACCGAAGCCGGCCGCATGAAGATCGGCAAGCTCGACAACATCCTCGCGGACCTTCCGCCGACTTGGAGCGCCATCAAGCAAAGCAGCACCCGCATTGCCCTCGAGACGCTCCGCGACTTCGATTACACCACCGCCACGGGAGACTTTTGGTTCGTCCAATCCCAAGGCATCCTCAATCTGGATTTGCTTGGACCGCACGGCTCGCGCAAGTTCGAGACCGTTCTCCACGACGATCAAGAAACCTCCGAACGATGGCAGCAAGGCAAACTCGGCAAACAATAAGCGGCCCCGCCGCGCTCGCACTCCTCGCCGTGGTTCTCCCCGGCTGCAAGACGCCGTCCATCAATCTCGCCACGAGCGAGCCGATCAAGGTCGATATCGCCATGCGGCTCGACGTCTATCAGCACGCGCCCGAGAACGGCGCCTCCGCTCCCGCCGGCACCCCCGCGCCGAGCGCTCGCGCCGGCACCGCCGCAGAACGCGCCAAGAACCGCGAGGCCGACATCCAGGTCTTCAAAAACTCCCGCCTCGTCGGCGAAGCCCATTCCGGGCTCCTCGTCATTCTCACGGAGCCCGCCGGCGATTACGGCGACTATGTGCGTCGCACCGTCGCCGCCGAAAATTCCGACCGCATGGCGCAAATGAAAGCGCTTGCGGCAAAGCAAAAACGTCCCCTCCCCGAGATCCAAAAAGAGCAGGCCGCACTTTGGGCGAACCGCTCGTTCAAGGGCGAGTGGATCGAAACCTCCCAACCCGGAACCTCCGACTACCAATGGGTCCAGAAACCAGGCTGACCGCCGCCACGCTCTCGGTCGTCGTCGCCTTCGCCGGCGTCCTCTCCGCAAAGCCTGCTCCCGCCGCGCCTATCGTGACGGCGCTCGATCTCACCTACCGCAGCGCCGTCGAACGCGCCCTGGCCAAGAATTTTCAGATCCAGGTCGAGACCTACAATCCGAAGATCGCGAAGGCCGCCACGAAGAGCGCCGAGGGCCGGTTCGATCCCACGCTGAGCGCCTCGGCCACGTTCGACGAGAACCGCCGCGACCTCAGCGCGCTCAATCCCACGTTCGACGTCGGCACGCCCGGCAGCGGCGACGCCGACCGCTTCGCCAATTCCAGCGGACTCGAGACGCAGGCCTCCATCTCCGGACTCACGCCCTGGGGCCTGAACTACAGCGTCGGCCCGTCCATCACGCGCAACACGAGCTCCAACACGCCGCTCAACGAGAGCTACGATACCTTCGTCGGCGCCTCGATCACGCAGCCGCTCCTGCGGGGTTTTGGCACCGACGTGAATCTCGCGCAGGTTCGCATCGCCCGCACCGATCAATCCATCTCCGCGTGGTCATTGCGCCAGCGCGTCATCGACGTCGTCACGGACGTCGTCCGCGTTTACAACGACCTCTACTTCTCGATCAAAAATCTCGAGTCCGAACGGCGCTCGCGCGATCTCGCCAGGCAAACCCTCCACGACAACCAGCGCCGCGCCGAGATCGGCGTGATGACGGAGCTCGACGTCGTGCAGGCCCAGGCCGACGTGGCCGACCGCGAGAGCCGCGTGCTCGTCGCCGAGCGCGCCGTCGCCGACAACGAGAATTTCCTCAAGCAGCTCGTCAGCGATCAGGTGGCCGGACTGCTCCTCGTGGCCGTGCATATCGCCCCGCCACCGTTCGATCTCAACGTCGCCATCGACGAGACTGCCGACCTCGCCCGCGCCTTCGATCTCCGCCCCGACTACCAGCAGGCGCTGCTCGACATCCAAAAGCGCAACATCAACGTCGTCTTCACCCGCAACGGCACCCTGCCACAGCTCGATCTCGTCGCCAGCCTCGGCCTCAACGGCCTCGACACCAGCCTCGGCGGCAGCGTTTCCGAGCTCAAGACACCCAGCAACGTGGCCGCGACCGTCGGCGGCGTCTTCAGCCTGCCCATTCCCAATCGCACCGCCCGCGGCCGCCTCGAAATCGCGAATCTAGAGGTCGCCCGCCAGCTCGTTGCCCTCAAGCAGCTCGAGCAATCCATCATCATCGAGGTGGACAACGCCGCCGGCCAGATTGCCACCTCGCGCAAGCTCATCGACTCCACCCGGACCAGCCGCATTTTTGCGGAACGCACGCTCGACGCCGCGCAGAGCCGTCTCACTGCCGGCAAGGCCACCACCTTCGAGGTGTTGCAATTCCAGCGCGACCTCACCGTGGCCGAGATCAACGAAGTCGGCGCGCTCACCGGCTACGAAAAAGCCCTCGCCAACTATTTTCGCGCCACCGGTTCCACGCTCGAACGGAACCGCCTCCGCCTCGAATAAGCCCTACGCCGCCTCGTCGGCCTCCACCTGCCGCGACCAGCGGAAGTCCTTCGGCAACGGCCTCCAGCCGCTTCCCCAATCGTAACCCTCCACGCCGTGGAAGCGCTTCTTGTAATCGTAAAACGCCGGCACCGTGTAGACGTAGCCAAGGTAGTGGAAGCGTTTCCCGAGATTTCGCGCACACTCGATCTCCCGCAGCAGCGTGAAGATGCCCAGGCTCCGCGCCTCGTGCCGCGGATCGAACACCGCATACACGCTGGAGGTCGCCTCCGCCCCGAGATCGAGGAAACTCGCCGCGATCAATTCCCCGTCGAGCCGCATCTCGAGCACGCAATTTGCGCACGGCAGTTCGGCCGGCCTCGGCGAAAGAAAGTCCCGTAATGAATCGGGGAGATTGTCCTTGAATCGCGTCTTGTGGCGGTCGAACAAGCGGTCATATTCCGCCCGATGCGCGCTCGGCAGGAATCGCATCTCGAGATCCGCGTTCTTTCGCAGGATGCGGCGCTGACTCTTCGAGGGCTCAAAGTTTTCCAGCGGCAGACGCAGCGGCAGCACGCCGCACAGCTCTCCCTCGTGGAACGCAAAATTGTAGCGAAAAAACTTCGTTCCAAAATGTCGCCAGCCCGTCACCAGGCGCAGGTCGAGCATGTGCGGGGAAATCACCGCAAGGTCCGCCTCCTCGAGAATTGGGTTCATCGGTCCCTGAGCAGGGAAGCAGGCCAGCGTCGTCATGTCAGGGTCTTCGTATAACCCCGCCAAAATGCGCGGGTTTCCCGGAACCGTTGCCAGCCGCGAATTTGACCGGTAAGGTCGCGCCGATGCCGCAGCCGGAGCGTGTTTTTCTCGACTGGACCGAGGCCACCGCTCCCTCCGCCGCGCGCTGGCTGCGCGAGCGCCATCACGGCGGAAATCTCGCAAACATTCTCGCGCTCGTGCCGACGCAGCAGGCCGCCCGACGCCTGCGCGCAACGTTCAAGAACGCCACCACGCCGCAAATCCTCACTCCGGCCCAATTTCTGGATCCCGCAAGCGAAGACCTGGCCGAGCCGCTCGAGGCCGCGCTCGCGCTGGCCGACTCCCTGGCAAGTCCCCGCAGCTCCCGATTGATCGCTCTGTTCCCGCACGGCGTTCCCGCGCGCACGTTTTCCGAGCGACTCGCGCTCGCCCGCAGTCTGCGCTCGCTCCAGGCGGAACTTGCGGAGAATGGACTCGCCGTCGCCGATGCCGCCGACCGCCTCATTGTTTCCGCGGAGGGCGAACGCTGGCACGAACTCGCCAGTCTGCTCGCCCATGCGGACGCCGCGCTCACCCGCTCCGGCCGGCTTGATCGCGAGTCCGTCCGCCTTGCACTGGCGCGCGACCCGCTCGTTCCCAACGGCATTTCCGAAATCGTCATAATCGCCATTGCCGATCTGCAACCGATCGTCGCCATCGCCCTCGAGCGACTCTCTTTGCCGGTCACAATCCTCATCGCCGGACCGCCGGAAGCGGATGCCTTCGACGCGTGGGGACGCCCCCTCGCTCGCGCGTGGAACGAACGCGATCCCGGCTGGACGGACTTCGACGCCCAGATCCAGCTCGTTCCCCGCCCCGACAATCTCGACGTGAACCTCGACGACATCGGCGAGATCGGCCTCCTCGACCGCGAGATGCTTCCCGCACTGGCGGAGACGCTTGCCGCCGGCAAGCGCGCGCTTCACGACCCCACCGGCTCTCCGCTCTCCGAGCATTGGCTGCCGCGCACGATCGCCTCGTTCGCCGCGCTCGTCGAGGATCCCGCCTACGACCGCGCCATCGATCTCTTGCGCAACGGCGCCGTGCGCGCCTGGTTGAAAATTCCCGATCTCGACGCCGCACTGCTCCAGGCCGACATCCTCACCGCGAAACATTTCCCCGCCACGTTGCGCGCCGCGCGCCGTTGGACCACCGCCCCGCTGCGCTCCGCCCTCGATTCCCTCGAAGCCGTTCTCGCCGAGCTCCGCGCGCATCCGCTGGAGGGCGCAAAAACCCTCGCCCAGGCTCTGGCCGACGCGTTCGGCCCGCAACTTCCGACCGAAGAACAAACGCTCCTCGCCACGGCCCGCGACGCCGTCATTTCCACGTTGGAAAGTTTGTCCGAAACGCTGGCGCGACATCCGAAGTTGTCGCCCGCCGATCGCCTGCACACCTTTCGCGAGGCGCTCGACGGTCGGAGACTTTATCCCGTCCGGGCGGAGGGAGCAGTCGAGGCCGCTGGCTGGCTGGAGTTGCCCTGGAGCCGGACACCGAACCTCCTCCTCGCTGGCATGAATCTCGGAAAGGTGCCCGCGCCGAGGAGCGGCGAACTCTTTCTCACCGAACCGATCCGCGCGACGCTCGGGCTGCCCGGAGCCGCCGAACGCCGCGCCCGCGACGCGTATTTCCTCGGCCGCCTGCTTGCTCAACGTCCGAAAGGAAAGGGGAGCGTCACGGTCCTCGTCGGCCAGCTCGACGCCGAAGGCTCTCCGCTGCAGCCTTCGCCACTGCTATTCGCCGGCGCCGGCGACGCGCTGCCCGGACGCGTCGAGTTCCTGTTCGCGGATCCCCGCCCGCCCCGCCCCGATCCCGCATGGACCGCGGGCTGGCAGCTCGATCCGCCGGTGATCGAAATGCCGCGTGCAATCTCGGTGACGGACTTCGAGCGCTACCTCGACTGCCCGTTCACGTTCTATCTCGGCCGCGTGGTGAAGATGCAGACCTTCGCCCCCGCCGCCGACGAACTCGACGCTGCGCAATTCGGCGACCTCCTGCATTTCGCGCTGGAGAATTGGGCCGCCGACGGCCCGGCCAGCCGCTCGACCGATCCCGCTGTCATCACCCGCGCGCTCGACGCCCACGTGACCGCATGGACCGAAGCGAATCTCGGCGCACGCCTCCCGCTGCCGTTGCGCGTGCAGGTCGATTCCGCCCGCAGTCGGCTCGCCGCCTTTGCGAACTGGCAGGCGGAGGACTTTCGCGCCGGATGGCGCATCCGCGCGGTCGAAGTCAAATTTCAGGACATTTTGGGAAGCCCCTGGGAACTCGACGGCTGGACGATCTCCGGCCGCGTGGACCGGCTCGACGAAAACGAATGCGATGGCCGCTGGCGAGTCGTTGATTACAAGACGTTCGACGCCGCCGATGGGCCGCGGAAGAAGCATTTGCGCGCCTTCCGCGCCACCGACCGCGTCTGGCCGCCCGCCTACGCCCGCGTTCCGGAGTCCGCCGACTGGTGGATCAATCTGCAATTGCCGCTTTATCGACAGCTTCTGCTCGAGAGCGGCCGCGCGTCCGGGCAGGTCATCGCGGGATATTTCAATCTGCCGAAAACGATTTCCGAAACCGGGCTCCAGACGTGGGACACGCTCGATGACCCACTCCAGGCTTCCGCCCTGGCCTGTGCACGCGGCGTGCTGGCCGATCTGGCGCGGCGGCGTTTCTGGCCACCGAACCCCCGCGCGGCCCACGCGGATTTCGCCGAATTTTTCCCGCCGGATCCGGCGCGAATCATCAACCCCGACGGCGCCTTCGTGCGCTCGTGTTCATGACGGCGCCGCTCATCGAAAACGAAGTCATCCTTGCCTCGGCGGGCACGGGCAAGACGCACGCGCTTACCAGCCGCATCCTGCGCCTGCTCGCGCTGGAGGTGAAGCCCGACGCGCTGCTCGCCCTCACCTTCACGCGCAAGGCGGCCGGCGAGTTTGCGAACACCGTTTTTCGCCGCCTCGCCCGCGCCGCGCGGGAACCGGCTGCCGCCGGTCAGCTTGCCGCCGATCTGGAATTGGACGACTGGACGCCAGCGCGCTTTGGTGCCTTGCTCGCCCGGATCGTTCACGAGATGGAGCGGCTGCAATTCCGCACGTTCGACGCGTTTTTTCAACGCGTCGTGAGCGCAATGCCGTTCGAACTGGGGCTGCCCGGCGGCGTGCAAATGCTCAGCGAATCCGAGGCGGCCGAATTGCGCGATCGAGTGCTCACCCGCCTGCTCGCCGCGGACCACGATCCCGCGGCGCAGGACGCGCTGCTCGCGGCGTATCGCGAGGCGACGTGGGGTGCCGAGGAAAAGGGCCTGCGTCGCAAGCTGGAGGGGTTTATCGAGACGAGCCACGCGCAATTTTTGGAATCCCGCGAGGCTTGCCAATGGGGCGACATCGCCGGCATCTGGCCCGATGGCTGCGTCTGGCTCGAGGAATCCGAGGACATTCGCGAAGACACGCTCGCCCTCGAGCAATGGGCGCAATCGATGGATGGCGAGGTGTATCGCTCCCTCGAAAAATTCGCCGTGGAGGCGGCCAAATGGGAGCCGGGAATGCGGCTCCCGACGGGACGCGTGGGTGAGCAAATTCTGGAACAGTTCGCAGCCGATCCGCGGTCCACGACGCTCACGCTGACCTATCGGCGCAAGGAAGTGCTGATCGACGAGTCGATGGTGCTTCCGCTCCGCCGGATCGTCGGACAATTGATTTGCGGCTCTCTGCGGCGACATCTGCGCGTGACGACCGGCATCCGGCGCGTGCTCGAACCGTTCGATGCGGCCTACCACGAAGAAGTGCGGCTTTCGGGCCGGCTGAGCTTCGCCGACGTGGTGGAAATGCTGCGCCGCCTGCCGGCGCTGGAATGGCAGGCGCGGCTGGACGCGCGCGTGGACCACTGGCTCTTCGACGAGTTTCAGGATACGAGCCTGCAGCAGTGGGGCGTCGTCGAAAATCTCGTCGATGAAGTTGTCCAGGATGCCTCGGGGCGGCGCAGCGCGTTCTTCGTTGGCGATCCCAAGCAATCGATCTACCGCTGGCGCGGTGGCGAGCACCGCCTGCTCGAGCGCATCCTGGCGCATTACGGCGAGCGCTTCCGCGAGCGCGCGCTGGTGAAATCCTACCGCTCGGATCCCGCCGTCATTGAGCTCGTGAACCGCTACGGCGCCGTCGCGGCGGATCCCGCAAACGGTCTGCCCGCCGAAGTCGTGGCTGAATGGCAACGCTTCTGGCTCGCGCACGAATCGGCCGCTTCGGATCGGCGAGGCCACGCAACGGTGCAGGTGCTCGAAAATGAAGAGGAACTCCCGGATCGCGTGCTGGCGGCACTGGAGCGCATCGACCCGATCGGGCGCGGCCTCTCCTGTGCCGTGCTCACGCGCAACAATACCGCCGCCCGCGAGCTTGCCGCCGGCCTGCGCGAACGCGGATTCCTGCGCGTCGCGGCCGAAACCGACGAGCAGATCGCCATCGACGCTCCGGTCAACCGAAGCCTGCTCGCGCTCATCGCCGCGGTCACTCATCCGGCGGATAGTGCGTCGCGACACGTGGTGGCGATGTCGCCACTTGGCGCCCTGCTGGACGAAGGCGGCTGGTCCGCGTTGGCGGATTGGTTTTTCGCCCGCGTCACGGCCGCCGGGCTCGAAGCGACGCTGCGCGCGGTGATCGACCGTCTGCCGGAAGGCGCTCCCACCGACGCCTTCAGCCGGCAACGGCTCCGACTGCTCTTCGAGCTCGCACGCACTCACGATGCGACCGGCCGCGACGGACTGGACGGCTTTTTGCGGCTTGCGACGAGCCACGCCCGGCGCGAGACGGCTTCATCCGGCAACGTGCAAATTTTGACGATTCATCGCTCGAAGGGACTCGGCTTCGATGTGGTCCTGTTGCCGGTCTTCGACACAACCCGAATGGATGGCGCGCCCACCGAATCCTTCCTCGCGTGGCGCGGCGAACGGCTCGCCACTGAATGGCTGCTGCATCGTCCGACCTCTGTCGTGGCGGGAATGGACGCCGTTCTCGCCCGTGCGCACGAGCAGCAGCGCCGCGACGCCGCCTACGATGAACTCTGCGTGTGGTATGTCGGACTCACCCGCGCCCGGCATGCGCTCCACGTCTTCACGCTGGCTCCGGGGAAATCCGGCGGCACGTCTCCCGTCGCGCTGTTGCACCGCGCGGTCGCGTCCGTGGAGTCGGCGCCGGAAGGCCTGCTTTGGACGGCGGGTGACGCCGATTGGTTCCGCGCCATCGGCGATCAAAAATAAAACGTCACGCCCCGCGCGCGGAAATCGGCCTTCTGCTCGCCGAGATAGCGGTCGCCCAGGCGCTCGAAGCCGCCCGTCGCGCGGTAGTCGCGCAGAAAGGCGTTTACCTGCTCGCGCAACGCGTCGTCTCCCTGCCTCAGCCCGACGGCCCAGTGCTCGCGCTGCACCGGTTCCAATAAGGCGCGAGTCGCGTCGGGATGCTGCTTCCAATTTTGCCAGACGGACATCTGATCGTAGAGAAACGCATCGGCGCGGCCTTGCAGGACCTCCAGCACGGCGGAGGATTCCTTGTCGAGGGCGAGGATACGGGCGTGGTGAAGGTTTGCCCGCGCCCAGACTTCGCCGGTCGTGCCCTGGCGCACGGCCAGCGTGCGGCCGGGTTGGTCCAGATCGGCGGCGGCGCGCAACGAAGAATTTTTTCCGGCGAGGAGAGCGAGGCCGATGGTCACGTAAGGATCGGAAAACGCGATGGATTTCCGCCGCTCCGGTGTATCGCTCATCGAGGAAATCACCACGTCGATCCGGCGGGATTTCAGCGCGGGCACGAGGCCGACGAAGGGGATGTTTTCGATCCGCAGCGGGCGATGGAGGAAGTCGGCCAGCGCTTGGGCGAGCTCCACGCTGGCCCCGGCGGGCCGGCCGGATTTGTCGATCGTCTCGAACGGCGGATAGCTCAAGTCCATGCCGACGACGAGGACGTCCGTCTTTTTGGAGACGCAACCCGCGACAAGCAGCGCAAATACGAGCAGAAGGACGCTTTTCATCGGCCGAGCAAGAGAGTCGCGATCCCGAAATACCACGCGAGCGTGCAGAAATCGACGGCGGCGAGGGTGAGCGGGCCAGAGGCGATCTTCGGGTCCAGCTTGAGCATGCGTAATAGCGTCGGCACGAGGAGACCAAGCAGCGAAGCGGTGATCATCACTCCGAAGATGCTCGACGCGATCGAAAGGGCCGTGAGTGAATCGTGCTGCCAGATCCAGACCACGAAAAAGACCAGACTGCCGCAGGCGGCGCCGAGGAGCGCGGCGGTGAGGAGTTCCTTGCGCAGCGCCACGAGCAGCCAGCCGAAGGTGGGCCGGACGGAATGCAAGACCTGCAGGGTGACGGCCATCGATTGCGCGCCGACGCTCTCGCCGAGGCCCAGCACCAGCGTCATGAAGAAGGCCAGGGCGATGCGCTGCTGGAGCGTCTCCGCAAACGCGCCCGTCAGCAGCGCGCACAGCGAACCCACGGTGATGGTGGCCAGCAGCCACGGGAAACGAAAGCGGAAGGCTTTCCCGGCGTCGGCGTTGCGCAGTTCCTCGACGTGAAAGCCGAGCGTCTGGAAGATGTCGTTGCGCCCCTCGTTGTCGTCCATGTTGAGGACTTCCTCGGTGAAAATGCCGACATCCACCACGCCGAGAATGCGCCGTTCGGCGTCCACGACCGGCAGCGCGTAGAATTTGTAGAGCACGAAGAACTCGCAGGCATCAAGCAGCGTGGCGGTGGCCGGCACGGCGACGACGCGTGGCAGCATCACCTCCCGCACGGGGCGCTCAAGCGACTCCGTGAGCAAACGCCGCGTGGGCAGCACGCCCAGCAGTTTCCCCGCGGCGTCGGTGACGTAGAAATAGATGAAGCCGCCATCGAGCCCGTGCGTGCGAATCTCCGTCAGCGCGCGCTCCACCGTCCAGTCGTCCCGCACCGTCGCGAAGTCCGAGCGAAGGAAATCGCGCACCGGGCGCTGAAAATTGGTCTGAAGCTGCGGATTGCCTAGCATGCAAAGAAAAACGCCCTTCCTCGAAGATTCGGGGAAGGGCGTTGGAAAAGATCGAGCCGAAAGCTAATTGATGAAGTTCATGTTATAAGTGTTGGTCGCATCGCTCGACGGGAAAATGTTCGTGCTCGTGGCGTCGGCCGGACGGGTCTTCGCGCCACCGTCACCACCTTTGGTGAAGTAAACGAAGCCCTTGTTGCCGTAGGGCGACTTTTTCGGATTGAGCGGCGATTTGGGCTTATCCATGTTGGCCGTCACAACGAAGGGCTGATCGGAAGGCGAGTTGGAATCGACCTGGAAGAAGTTGAAGGCGATGGTGCCCGAGGTGAAATTGTTGCCTTGGGGCGCGATATTCGGCGCGGTCAGGAGTTTCCGCAGCTCGGCCACGGAAAGGTAATTGTTCGACGTCAGCGCGGTGAGGAAGGTTGACAAGCTGACCGGCGTGGAAGTTCCCGTCGGGCTGTTCGTCGAGGTCCAGGAGAGGCCTTCACCAGAATTGGCCGTATCCAGCGACATCATCGTGGTGGCGGTCTGGAGCGAGCGGGCGTTGGCGAGCGTTCCGGTCATCTGACCGGCGACGAGGGCCTTGTTGATCGCCGGGATGGCGATGGTCGCCAGGATTCCGATGATGGAAATAACGACGAGGAGCTCGATGAGGGTGAAGGCGGAGGCTTTACGGGCAAGTTTCATGATCTGGAATGGGAGTGGCACAATTACGCATTCCGGCCGGGGAGCGTCAATGGATTTCCGGCGGGAGTTGGCGGAACTTAGCAACAAATTTTCAGCCGCAGTGTTTAAAGGCGACCACGGCAAGCGGCGGGAGATCGACCTGAATGGAATGCGGCTTCCCCTGCCAGGAAATGGGCTCGGCGTGACGGCCGCCGTAGTTGCCGACGTTGCTGCCGCCGTAGGTTTCGCCGTCCGTGTTGAGCACTTCCTCATACCAGCCGGGGGCGTTCACGCCGAGACGATAGCCGCCGCGGACGACGGGAGTGGCATTCACCGCAACCACGATGGTGGCGCCCGACGTGGCCTTGCGCATGAAGGACCAGACGGTGTTGTCGGCGTCGTTGAAATCGATCCACTCGTAGCCCTCGTAGGAGTCGTCGTGCTCCCAGAACGCCGGCTCGCTGGTGTAGAGCCAGTTCAGGTGCTGGACGAGGCGGGTGATGCCGGCGTGCGGGCCGTATTGCGTGAGGTGCCAGTCAAGGCTGCGGCCGTGGTTCCACTCCGACCATTGGCCGAACTCGATGCCCTGGAAGATGAGCTTCTTGCCGGGGTGCGCCCACATCCAGCCGAGGAACATGCGGAGATTCGCGAATTTCTGCCAATCGTCGCCGGGCATCTTTTGCATCATCGAGCCCTTGCCGTGAACGACTTCGTCGTGGCTGAGCACGAGGATGAACTGCTCGGAAAACGCGTAGAGCATCGAGAACGTGATGTCGCCCTGATGGTGCCGGCGATAGATCGGATCGCGCGCGATGTAGCGCAGCGAATCGTTCATCCAGCCCATGTTCCACTTGAAGCCGAAGCCGAGTCCGCCGGCGTAGGTCGGCCGGGAAACGCCGCCCCACGAGGTGGACTCCTCGGCGATGGTCATGATGCCGGGATGGCGGCCGTAGCAGACCTCGTTGAATTTTTTCAGGAAGTTGATCGCGTCGAGGTGCTCGCGCCCGCCGAAGCAATTCGGCACCCACTCGCCGGCCTTGCGCGAGTAATCGAGGTAGATCATTGAGGCGACGGCGTCCACGCGGAGGCCGTCGAGATGGTATTCGTCCAGCCAGAAGAGGGCGTTGCCGATGAGGAAATTGCAGACCTCGTTGCTCGCGTAGTTGAAGACCAGCGTGCCCCATTCCTTGTGCTCGCCAATGCGCCAGTCGGGGTGCTCGTAGAGGCAGGTGCCATCGAATTTCGCGAGGCCGTGGGCGTCCTTCGGGAAATGTCCGGGCACCCAGTCGAGGATGACGCCGATCCCGGCCTGGTGGCATTTATCGACGAAGGCGCGGAAGTCGTCGGGGTTTCCGAAACGACTCGTCGGCGCGTAGTAGTTGACGACCTGGTAGCCCCACGAGCCATCGAACGGATGCTCCGCCACGGGCATGAGCTCGATGTGGGTGAAGCCCATTTCCTTGACGTAGGGAATGAGGCGTTCACCGAGCTCGTGATAGCTGAGGGAGCGGTCGCCCTCCTCCCAAACGTGCTGCCAGGAGCCGAGATGCACCTCGTAGATGCTCATCGGAGAATGGATCGCGTCGTGTTCCGCGCGGGCGGCCATCCATTCGTCGTCCGCCCAGGTGTAGCGGTTAAGATCGAAGACAATGCAGCCCGTTTGCGTGCCGTGCTGCGCGTAGAGCGCCATCGGGTCCGTCTTCAAAAACACGTCGCCGTGCGGCCCGCGAATTTCGAATTTGTAGTGTGAACCTTCCGGCGCCTCGGGAATGAAAATTTCCCAAATGCCGGCGGGCACCATCTTGCGCATCGGATGGACGCGTCCGTCCCAGTGGTTGAAATCGCCGACGACGCTCACGCGCTGCGCATTCGGCGCCCAGACGGAGAAATGCACGCCGCGCACGCCTTCGAGCTCGATCATGTGCGCGCCAATCTTTTTGTAGATGTCGTAGTGCGTGCCTTCGTTGAAGAGGTAGATGTCGATCTCGCCGAGCACGGGCGGGAACGCATACGGATCGAGCTGCGTCCACGTCGCGCCATCGTGGCCGGTGTATTCGCAGCGATAGCGCAGGGGCGGGGCTTCCGCGCCGAACTCCCGCTCGAACACGCCGATGTAATCCTTTTTGACGAGGTCGAAACGGCGCCCGATACCACCCTCTTCGACGAGGGTCACTCCCGCCGCGTCGGGCCGGAAAACGCGCGCGATCGCTTCGCCTTCCGCGCCGCGAATGCCGAGAATTCGGAACGGATCGCAATGCCGGGCTTCGATGAGTGGGTAGTAGTCGTCGTCCGAAAGGAGAGAGGGGTTCATGGGAGTTGACGCAGTGCAGCCTTTATCCTTGGTATCGAGGGACTTTGCACCCTGAAAATCCAAGCACTGCCGACCGTCGCGCTCTTTGGATCGCGGGGGGATGGGCATTTGCGGAGGCCACCGTCTTTTTTATCGTGCCGGACGTGTGGCTTACGCGTATCGCGCCCACCGATTTGCGTCGCCTGTGATGGACGGTTGTTCACGCGATAAGTGACCCGCCGCACGGCGGCGCGGCGCTCCCAAATCGTGCGCGGGTTGCGGCCATTCACCGTCACGACCGGGCGCGCGGTCGTATCCCGAAAGGTGATGCGCGTTTAGCGCTCGTCGATCGGGACGACCGTCTTGCCAACTTCCGGCCCGACGTATTCGCTGAGCGGACGGTAGAGACGGTTGTCGGCGAGCTGCTCGAGCACGTGGCCGGTCCAGCCCGAGGTGCGCGCAATCGCGAAGATCGGCGTGAACATGTCGGTCGGAATGCCGAGCGAGTAGTAAACCGTCGCGGAATAGAAATCGACGTTGGCGTTGAGGCCCTTGCGCTCCTTCATGATGGCGGCGATGCGCTCGCTCATGTGGATCCATTTCGGCTCGCCGAGCTCGGTGCTGAGCTTGATCGCCATGGCGCGGAGATGCGGCGCGCGGGGATCGAGCACCTTGTAAACGCGGTGGCCGATGCCCATGATTTTCTTCTTTTGGGCGAGGGCGTCCTCGACCCAGGCATCGACCTTGTCCTCGTCGCCGATCTCCTTGAGCATGTGGATCACGCCTTCGTTGGCGCCGCCGTGGAGCGGGCCCTTAAGCGTGCCGATGGCGGAGGTGATCGCGGAGTAGATGTCGCTGAGTGTGGCAACCGTCACGCGGGCGGAAAACGTCGAGGCATTCATCCCGTGATCGGCGTGCAGGACGTAGGCGATGTCGAGGGTGTCGGTCGCGTCCTGGGAAGGCGTTTCGCCGTTGAGCAGGTAGAGAAAATGGCCGGCTTCACTGAGGTCCGTGCGGACGGGCGGCAAATCGAGCCCCTGGCGCGAGCGATGGAAGTAGGCGGCGATCACGCCGATCTTCGCGGTAATGCTCACGGCGCGCTGGCGATTTTCATCGAGCTTGATGTCCTCGCCGAGGCTGGAGTCGTAAAGCCCGAGCATCGAGACGCCCGTGCGGATGACGTCCATCGGATTCGCCGTTTTCGGCGCGCCCTTGATGAAGTCGATGACGCCCTGCGGCAGCTCGCGCTGGCTGCGGAGGTTTTTCGTGAGGTCCTCGAGTTCCGCGCGATTCGGCAAATGCCCGTGCCAGAGGAGGTGGACGATTTCCTCGTAGCTCACCTTTCCGGCAAGCTCGTTGATATCGTAACCGGCGTAGATGAGGACGCCTTCCGCGCCGCGCACGTCACTGAGCGCAGTGGAGTTGGCAATGATTCCTTCGAGTCCTTTGGCGGTTACAGGCATATGCGTTTTTTCGTTGAGATTGAGTGAATCGAACTAAACAGGATTATTCTGGATTAGCTGGATTCACAGGAAGAGACGAGGCTTTTGAGTTTCTCTACCACTTCATCCCGGAAATCCTCTGAATCCGGCCCATCCTGTTTAGTTCGAGCCTTTCAGCCGGGCGATCAGCGTGTCGGCCATCTCGGCGGGCGTGGGCGAAACGGCGATGCCGGCGTCTTCCAGGGCGGCAATCTTCGCGGCGGCGGTGCCTTTGCCCCCGCTGACGATCGCGCCGGCGTGGCCCATGCGGCGGCCGGGAGGCGCGGTGGCGCCGGCGATGAAGGCGGCAATGGGCTTCTTGCAATATTCCTTGGCCCAGGCGGCGGCTTCCTCCTCGGCGGTGCCGCCGATTTCGCCGATCATGATGATCGACTCGGTCTCGGGGTCGTCGTTGAACATTTTCAGCACGTCGAGATGCGAGGTGCCGTTCACGGGATCGCCGCCGATGCCGACGCAGGTGCTCTGGCCGTAACCGCGCGTCGTGAGCTGCCAGACCGCTTCGTAAGTCAATGTGCCGGAGCGTGAAACGACGCCGACGTTGCCTTTCTTGTGAATGTAACCGGGCGCGATGCCGATGCGGCAGCCGCCATGGGATCCCTCGCCCGTGCCGGGGGTGACGAGGCCGGGGCAGTTCGGGCCGATGAGGCGGGTCTTCGAGCCGCGCATGGCGTGCTTCACTTTCACCATGTCGTTCACCGGGATGCCTTCCGTGATGCAGACCACGAGGTCGAGACCGGCATCGACTCCCTCGAGAATGGCGTCGGCTGCAAAGGGCGGCGGCACGAAAATCGCCGAGACGGTGGCGCCCGTCTGGGCAACGGCTTCCGCGACGGTGTCAAAAATCGGGACCTTGCCCGCGAAGAGCTGGCCGCCCTTGCCGGGCGTCACGCCGGCGACGAGCTGGCTGCCGTAGTCGCGGGTGAGCTGGGCGTGACGGGCGCCGAAGCTGCCGGTGATGCCTTGAACGAGAATTTTGGTTTCCGGTGTGACGAGGATGGCCATGAAATTTTGGACTTTGGATTTGAGATTTGGATTAGCCGTGGCCGGGCTTGCGTTTGTGAATGCAGACGGAGCTGCCGTCGGGGTCGAGGACCATCGCCATGTGACAGACGGGGGTTTCCATCGGCTCCATTTTGAAGGGGACGCCGGCGGCGCGGAGCTCCAAGATCGCGGCGTCGAAGTTCTCCATCTCGAAGGCCACGCTGGCGCCGGCGGAACTCGGCTGAAAATCGTCGTATTTGCCGAGGGCAAAGGCCCCGCCGGCGATTTCGTATTCCACCCAGGACGAGCCATTCGGCATGTCGTAGGCGGTCGCGGGAACCAGCCCGAGCACGCCTTCGTAAAACGCGCGCGACCGAGCCATGTCGGTCACGGCGTAAACGGTGAAGGCGATTTCGTTGATGACCACGGCGTGGGCTTCCCGGGGGTTTAGGCGGCCTTGACGGCGGCAACGATCTTGCGGGCGGCGTCGAGGATGTCGTCGCCGGAGATCAGGGTGAGGCCGCTTTCGGCGAGAGTCTTCTTGCCGGCGGCGACGTTGTTGCCTTCCAGGCGCACGACGAGCGGGATGGAAAGGTGTGTCTCGCGGGCGGCCTCGACGATGCCGGTGGCGATGATGTTGCAGTCCATGATGCCGCCGAAAATGTTGACGAGGATGCCCTTGACGTTCGCGTCGCCAAGGATGATGCGGAAGGCCGCCGTCACCTGCTCCTTGCTCGCGCCGCCGCCGACGTCGAGGAAGTTCGCCGGGCTGCCGCCCGCGTATTGGATGATGTCCATCGTAGCCATCGCGAGGCCGGCGCCGTTCACGAGGCAGGCGATATTGCCGTCGAGGCCGATGTAGTTGAGGCCATACTCGGAGGCCGCGACTTCCCGCGGATCCTCCTCGCCGATATCGCGCATTGCGACGATGTCGGGATGGCGGTAGAGGGCGTTGTCGTCGAAGCCGAACTTCGCGTCGAGCGCGAGCACGTCGCCGGTCTTCGTGATGACGAGCGGGTTCACCTCCACCATCGAGCAATCGGTGGCGATGAAGAGCTTGTAGATCGCGAGGAAAATCTTGGCCGCTTTCGGCATTTGCTCGGAGGTGAAGCCGAGCTGCTTCGCGATCTTGCGGGCCTGGTAGGCCTGAAGCCCAAGGGTGGGATCGACGGGCTCGCGGAGGATTTTTTCGGGTGTTTCCTCGGCGACCTTTTCGATCTCCACGCCGCCTTCGGTGCTGGCAATGATGATCGGGCCGGAGATGGCGCGGTCCACGAGGATCGCGAAGTAGAATTCCTTCTCGATCTCGACGCTCTCGGCGATGAGGACGGTGTTTACCACGCGGCCGTCGGGACCGGTCTGGTGGGTGACGAGCGTCTGGCCGAGCATTTTGCCGGCGATTTCCTCGGCGGCCTCGGCGCTCTCGACGAGCTGCACGCCGCCCTTGAAGCCGTTCGTGAAGGTGCCCTTGCCTCGACCGCCGGCATGGATCTGCGCCTTCACGACGAGATTGCTGACGCCGAGTTTGGCGGCGGCCTCCTTCGCCTCGGCGGCGGTGGTGGCGGGAAAGCCCTTGGGCGTGGCGACGCCGTATTTTTCGAAGAGTTGCTTGGCCTGAAATTCGTGGATGTTCATTCGTCGTGCCGCTGGCTCACCGCGGCACGAAGTGTGCCCGGGAGCGTTGCGAGCTATCCGATTACCGATTCATTTTCGGCTTGGCAAGGGTTGAGCGGATTTTCCGTCGTCAACCGCCGAGGGCCTCGATCCGGGGCCCCGGAGTGCGATATCGCGGCCTGGAATTCGGGGGGCGCGAGCGGCTTCGGGGCCCGGATACGAGCCGGTAAATCTTTCGGCGCCTCGCGGCTGCGTTCGGTTTTTCTTCGGCCGGCGTTTACTTCGCCTTGCCCTGCGCCGCGACGGCGGCCGCGGCGGCGGCAATCGCTTCCTGGTCGCCGAGGTAGTAGTGCTTGATCGGCTTGAGGTCGTCGTCGAGCTCGTAAACGAGCGGGATGCCGGTCGGGATGTTGAGCTCGAGAATTTCCTCCTCGGTCATGTTGTCGAGATACTTGACGAGCGCGCGAAGGCTGTTGCCGTGGGCGGCGATGATGACCTTCTTGCCGGCCTTCACCTGCGGGGCAATGGTCTCCTGCCAGAGCGGGAGGAAGCGCGCCACGGTGTCCTTGAGGCACTCGGTGAGCGGCAGCTCGCTCTTCGGCACGCCGGCGTAGCGTGGATCGTGCCCCGGAAAACGCTCGTCGCTCTCCTCGAGCGCGGGTGGCGGGATGTCGTAGCTGCGGCGCCAGATTTTCACCTGCTCGTCGCCAAATTTCGCGGCGGTCTCGCCCTTGTTGAGCCCTTGGAGCGCGCCGTAGTGGCGCTCGTTCAACCGCCAGCTTTTCTCGACCGGAATCCAAAGTTCGTCGAGTTCGTCGAGGACGATCCAGAGCGTGCGGAGCGCGCGCTTGAGCGTGGACACGTAGGCGAGATCGAAGGAAAAGCCCTCGGCCTTGAGCACTTCGCCGCCGCGTTTGGCCTGCGCGCGGCCCTCCTCGGTGAGGTCCACATCATGCCAGCCGGTGAAGCGATTTTCTTTGTTCCAGGTGCTTTCGCCGTGGCGAATGAGGACGAGTTTGTGCATGTTGCAAGGATTGGTTTCGGCGTTTATACAGACGCCACTTCCGCGTTGGCAAGCCGCGCGGGCCGCCATGCTTTCCCGAACGTGAAATTTTCCGCACTGACCTTCAACATGCAGTTCGGGCAAGGCTGGGAGCCGGTGCAGCCGGACCTCGCGCCGATCCGCCTGGACGACACCATCTCCTTTCTCCGCGCCGCGGACACCGACGTCATCCTGCTGCAGGAAGTCGAGCAGGCGCAGCCCGGCGGCCACCAGATCGACCCGCCGCCGAACTTCACGCGCATCCACGAAGCGCTGCACGAATATCACGCCGTCTTTGCCTATCCGCGGGTGAATCCCGACGAGTTGCCCTTCGGCGTCGCGCTGGCGATTTTCGCAAAGATGCCGCTCGTCGATTTCACCAGTGTCGATCTGCCGCCCGCCCCGCTCGAGTTCGAATTCGAGGGCCGCAAGGTCGCGCCATCCCACCGCCAGCTCATCGGTGCGAAGGCCCGCATCGCCGGCCGCACCGTGCAGCTTTTCAACACGCACCTGCAGGCGTTTTTCATGATCAACGGCGCGAGCAACGAATATCCCGAACAGCGTCACCTCGTTGAAGAGGCCGTCCGGCACTCGACCGGCCCGACACTGCTCGCCGGCGATTTCAACTGCGCGCCGGGCGAGGGTCTCGTCGAACAATTCCGCGACATCGGCTACCGCACCGCGCAGAATTCCGAGGCGACCTGGCGCCGCCGGCCCTACGTGATGGACCATCTCTTTTACAACGACGGCCTCAAGGTCGAGCACGTCGAAGTCGTCCCCACGCTCTGCTCGGACCACCATGCCGTGCGCGCGAATTTCCGCCTCGTCCAACCGCACTGAGCCCATGCGCCTCGTCAGCTGGAACGTCAACGGCATCCGCGCCGTGCAGAACAAGGGCTTTGCCGACTGGCTCGAGCGCGACGGCGCCGATATCGTGTGCCTGCAGGAAACCAAGGCCCGCCCCGACCAGCTCGCGCACATCGAATGGCGCGGCGACTACGAGCGCATCTGGAACGCCGCCGAAAAGCCCGGCTACTCCGGCACCGCCATTTTCACGAAGACGCCGCCGCTTTCCATTACCTACGGCATCGGCCACGAGGCGCACGACCGCGAGGGCCGCGTGATCACGGCGGAATTCGCCTCGTTTTACCTCGTGAACGTCTATGTGCCGAACTCGAAGCGCGACCTCTCGCGGCTGCCCTACCGGCAGGCGTGGGACCGCGATTTCCTCGCGTATTTGAAGGGCCTGGCGCAAACGAAGCCCGTCGTCTGGTGCGGCGATCTTAACGTCGCGCACACGCCGCTCGATCTCGCGCGGCCAAAGGGCAACGAAAACACGCATGGCTTCACGAAGGAGGAACGTGCGGGCTTCGACGCCTTTGTCGCGGCCGGCTTTCTCGACACGTTTCGCGAATTCGAAAAAGGCGGCGGCCACTACTCGTGGTGGAGCCAGATGGGCACTGCCCGCGCGCGAAACGTCGGCTGGCGCATCGACTACTTCCTCATCTCGGCCGCGCTCCGGCCCGCGCTGCGCGCCGCCGCGATTCACCCCGACGTGCTCGGCAGCGATCATTGCCCGGTGAGCATTGATCTCGACCTGCCAACCGCTTAATAGTGCGGGCCTCATGAACATGCCCGCGCTCTCGATCATCTTCGGTTTCCTGCTCGTCGCCCTCGGCGGTGGCTTCTTCCTCGGCACGGGCGCCACGCACTACACGGCCCTCATTCCCACCTACCTCGGCCTCGTGATTTTCCTCTGCGGGGCGGCCGGCATCACCGTTCCGAAATTGCGCATGCACGTCATGCACGTCGCCGCGCTCCTCGGCCTGATCGGTGCGCTCGGCGGCCTTGGGATGGCATTGAAGGCTTTCCCAAAATTGATGGCGGGCCACCCGCCGCAGGTCGAGCAGCTCGCGATGGGCGTGATCAGCGTGGTCTTTGTCGCGCTGTGCGTGAAGTCGTTCATCGACGCCCGCCGCGCGCGGAAGGGCTGAGGCGGGATTATTTCCGAAGGACGGTGATCTTTTTCACCGCCGATTTCAGTCCCGTCGTGGAATCCACGGCGACGATCAGGATGAGATTCTTGCCCGGGAGGAGCTTCGCCGTGAAATTCCATTTTCCGGTTCCCTTGGCCTTCACGAATTTTCCTTTCGAGCCGACGGCAAATTCGACGTGAGCCCCGACCGCGGTGAGGAATCCGCTAATTTTAACCGTGGACTGGGTCGTCGTGATTTTCTTCGGCCCGGAAACGATGGGCGCAGCCGGAGGAACGGCCGCCGGAGTCGACGTGGGAGTGGAGGGCGGTTCGGGAGTCGGCGTGGGAAGCGGCGCGAAATTGTCGTAACCAATGTCCAGCAGGAACGCGACGTCGAGCACGGTGAGCTTGCGGCGCTCGCCCATGGCCAGCGAGGGCGTCATCACGGCCTCCTGCGACAGGCCGCCCACGACGGTGGTGCTCATCTCGCCGATCGCGATGTGGTTTCCGTCCGGCTTCGACGAATCGTTGTTGTAAAATTGATGGATGATGCCGGTGCCGCTGCCTTTCAGTGCAACGACATGCGCGCCCGACCAATCCGCGCCCGACACCATGGACGTCCACGTCGTCGAGTTCCCAAATCCCAGGCAATGCATCATCTCATGCAGCATCACCGTGTAAAAATCGAATTCCGTGCCGCCAACCGCCGTCGTGTGATCGAAATGCCACGTTTCCGCCGTGTCGAACGTGAGGAAGCCGGCCACGGGCCCGAAGTAGAACGTCACATTATTGGGAGGCGCGCCGAAATTAGTGTCGCTAGTGATTATCGTTTCGCGAGGACCGCTGCCGCGCGAAAGGGCGGCATTCGAAAAACTCACCGCGTTCTGAAGGGCAGCCTCGTATTGAGCGTCTGTGCCGACGCCAGCCTCGGGGGCAATTACAAACTGCTTCGAAACCGGCGCGCCTATCCCAAGCGTATCGCCGCCGCCCGGAAGGCCGGTCGTGGCCCCGACATAGATCCGAAACGTACCTTCGGGGATCGAAAACGTGGGGATCACTTCGTTGACCGAGAGGTCCGACGGATCCTTGGTGAGCAGGTCCCACCCGATATTCACCGTCGCCGGGCCGTTCGTGCCGGAGAAGGCATCCGTCGCC
>Ga0207649_10000112_pt1 | contig 68472 bp, 64 predicted proteins | sample KBSC43metaG_FD_184317 | JGI IMG/M metagenome (GOLD analysis project Ga0207649, IMG submission 184317) | Corn rhizosphere microbial communities from Kellogg Biological Station, Michigan, USA - KBS C4-3 metaG (SPAdes) (version 2) | ecosystem: Host-associated > Plants > Roots > Rhizosphere > Soil ... | reverse complement strand
CCACGAGGCCAAGTTCTGAAGAAGCCCGGGCTCAGGTTGCCCCGAAAACGGGATGTGCCGCTTTGCGAGAACATCGGCGATTTGTGAATCGACCCTGATGGTCGCAAATGGCTTGGGCGCGGTATTCTTCCCCGGCGGCTTATATGTTCCGCTGATCGTCGTCTGTCCAACGACCACGTCCGACATGGAGCCCTTTTTCAGCCACTCCTGGAATTGGCTATACGGAATCTCCGTTCGCGCAGGATTGATGTTCAGGAAAAAGCCAAACAGAGTGAACCACACAAGGCCCGCCCCGACCACGAAGCCCACCGAGCCCCACGACCAAATCTTGTTCCCATCATCCCGCTTCTCTTTCGCCATTGCTTAGCCGATCCAGCGAATATTCGCAGATTTGCGCGCGACGGCCGGAACCTCGCCGCAAGGGTGGCCGACAATGATCGGCGCAACGGGCCTGTACTCTTCGGGCAGAGCGATACACCGTCTTCCTTCTTCTGTTTCGAGCCAACGTTGTGCAAATCCGATCCAGCATGTGCCAAGTGATTTCGCACATGCAGCGAGCATCAGGTTTTCTGCTGCGAGGCTGGCGTCCTCCACCGCCCAGGCGTCGGACTTTAGCGCGGAGATGAGAACGAGAACGGGCGCGTTATAGAATATATGGAAATCGGGATTGGTTAGATGTTCGCGCAACGCGGATGGAACAGTTCCCGCTTCGATGCCGAGCAGCATATGTTTCTTTGATTCATGTGAAATCAAATCCAGCACGCGCCGATCCTGAACCACAGTGAACAGCCAGGGCTGCAGATTGACAGCGCTGGGAGCCTGAATTGCCGCAGCAATTATGAATTCGATGGCGTCAGGAGCGACTACAGTGCCTGTGAAGTCACGCACCGCCCGTCTCTGGTGAATGGCCTCAATGACTTCCATGTCTGAGCTCCCAAAGCCAGCATTTCATCTTCGGGCATTCGGCGAGTGGACTTGTTGATTTTGCTCAATTCTTCAATGATAGTTCCGCGATGGTGTTGCGGAGACGTCCTTGCCCGCAAAAAGCGCCGGTATCCTGCTATTCCGGAAGCTCGCCGGAGAAATGCAGATCTTTCTTGTGCATCCCGGCGGCCCGTTCTGGGCGAAAAGAGACGAAGGTGCATGGTCGGTGCCCAAAGGGCTGGTGTCTCCAAGCGAAGATCCCCTTTCAGCCGCGCGACGAGAATTTTTCGAAGAAACGGGCTTTTCGATCGACCCACCGTTTCACGATCTGGGGACATTCGAACAGTCGAGCGGCAAACACATCATGGTGTGGGCCCACGAGGGTGATTGCGATCCCGCGCGCCTGACGAGCAACGTGTTTTCGCTGGTCTGGCCTCCCAAATCCGGCAAGACGAAAAGTTTTCCCGAAGTCGACAAGGGTGACTGGTTTGGCTATCACGACGCCGTGACGAAAATCGTCAAAGGGCAGCGCCCCATTGTCGAAGCCGCTTTCCAGCGTTTTGCTTGAATTTCCGCTCTATCCGGCGTTTGCAGATTTCAGGTCACCGCGCTCGTTGGTTGTGTTCGACATACCAAAGCGCAGCGAGCCAGATACCCGCGCTTAGTACGGCTGCCCCAATCAAGGCAAAGACGAGATCGGCGTCGCCGATCACGATAAAGACCGCCAGACACGTGAATATAGCGAACCCGATACCAATCGCATGTGCTATTCTGCGAAGACGAACGCGGACCTGTGCACTCTCATCGCCACGCGGCATGATCACGCAACAACCAGCCGATTATGGACTTGGGCAACACCCGGAGCAGCCCACGCCGCGTTGGCCGCCGCCATGCTTTCCTTCAAGCTATGCACCCGGCCGTCGAGATAGACCTCTCCCCCTTCGGCAACCCTCACTTTGATTTCTTTGGCCTCAATCTCCGCGCTCCGCCTGAGAGCGCTTTCGATCTTGTCACGAACGTTTGCCGCGATGGGTTGGGGCTTGATCGCAATGTTGTTCAGGACTGCCTGCACGCCAGACAATTTTCGCACATCGCTTTCCGCAGAACTGCGCTGATAGTGCCATCTGACTTCACCCGATAGCGTCACCATGCCATTGCGCACAGTGACATCTATCGCACCCGGCGGCACGAGCACGTCCCATTTGAGAATGTCCAGCGCACGTTTGGCGATCTGATCGTCGGAGGTTTTCTTGTCCTCAGGATGGCGCACGACGATCTCATCCGCGATCGCCTGCACTCCCTTTACGCGACGTGTCGCGCTTACGGCGGCCAACTTCTGCGCATAACTCGATACGAAGCCGCTCAACGTCGCAACGCCGTCATGAACGGTGACTCCAATATTTGTGGAATCCAAGCTTGGATCGAAGTCGAGTTCATCCAACACGTCCTGGCGTAAAGTCTTGTCGAACATGATACGTTTCTCCAAAGCCTATTTTATTTTGACAGCTTAGCCGGCCGCGACGTTGATCTAGGTCAACCCCCACAAAGCTGATGCTTGGATCGACATTCAGAGGCTGTCGTCGCGATGGCTAAGTGGGGCGCGCCAGCCAAATTTTCACTTGATGTAAGTCAAGGTGGAACAACAGGTTGTGCAATAGAAAAAAGACGGAAATCGTGGATTGTGCAAAATATGGATCACGACAAAGTCTTGGTCGCAACGGATGGATCAGAGCCCGCCGAACGAGCCGTGGCGCATGCTTCGGAACTCGCTTCGGCTTTTGGTAAAGGGCTCACCATCATGACTGTCGACAACTCGATTTCGAGCGAGGCGTTGCGGAAATTCGCGGAACTCGAACATGCCACGGTACGTGAGGTACTCGATGCCGATTGTGAGCTCAGGCTCGCTCGTGCCCGCGCTTTGACGGAAAAGTGTTGTCCGTTGGGCGTTGAAACCATTCGAGAAGTGGGTGATCCGGCGGAGCAGATTGTGGAATTGGCAAAGCGCTTGCAGCCATATGCACTTGTCGTCGGCAGGCGTGGCCGCGGGCGGCTTGAGGGCCTTCTTCTTGGCAGCGTTTCTCAAAAGGTTGCTAGCCTTGCACCCTGTCCGGTGATGGTGGTGCCATGATCAAGAGCATTCTCTTGCCGCTTGTGGGCGAAGTTGGCGGTCATGGCTGACGCAGCGGATCGCGGTGAATTTTCGCTGGCATATGGCATCAAGCCCGAAATCGTTGCCTTTCGTCGAGCGATGACACCGGTCAGAGTCTTGTCGATGCGGCTCAACCTTTCTGGGTTCCGCGGTGCACTTGATGATCAAAATCAATGCATCAAGTCCGGTTTTCCATAGATTGCGCAGGCAGAACTTAGGCCTGCTTCATGCGGAAGAGATCCTATTTCATCGCCGCAATTGTCGTGGCTGTACTCGCCATTGCGGGCTTTTTCGCCCTTCGTACCTTCATCGGCCAGACGCTGGATGTCGTTCACCCGCGCGTGGGCGAGGCCGTTGAAGCGGTCTATGCCACGGGAACGGTCGAGCCCACCGTGATGATGCCGATTGCTGCGCGCACGACCGCGCGATTGGTGGTCCTGAATGTCGATGAGGGCGCGCAGGTTAAGAAGGGAGAAATACTCGGCCGTCTGGAAGATCAGGATCTACTCAATTCCCTTCGCGCGGTCGAAGCACAGGAACAATTCACCCGCGAAGACTATCGCCGCGACATGGCAATGCTGTCACAGGGCGCCATCGCGAAAGCAGTGGTCGACCGCGCGAGATCGGATTGGCTTGCCGCGCGGGCCAATGCCGAGCGCGCGCGCAACCAACAGGATTTCATGAAGCTCGTTGCCCCATCCGCTGGCGTGGTGATCAAGCGTGACGGTGAAATCGGCGAGCTTGTTCCCGTCAACCAGCCGGTGTTCTGGCTGGCCGTGCACTCGGCACTGCGCGTTTCGGCCGAAGTCGACGAGGAAGATATTTCGCGCGTTCGTGCGGGCCAGCCCGTGCTCCTGCGCGCAGACGCCGTTCCCGGCCGCGTGATGCGGGGCATCGTGCAAGCGATCACGCCCAAAGGCGATCCCATTGCACGCAGTTATCGCGTGCGAATTGCGCTGCCGCCGGATACACCGCTGATGATCGGGATGACGACAGAAGCGAATATCGTGATCCGCCGGGCCGCGCACGCACTCCTTGTTCCGTCCACCGCCATTAAGGGAACGACGGTTTGGCGGGTGGTCGATGGCCGGCTTCGCGCAACCCCGGTTGTTCCCGGCGCGAAAGACACAGACAGTGTCGAGATCATCCGCGGCATAGCGTCGGGCGATGCCATCCTGCTCAATCCACCAGAACGACCAATCGAAGGCGCGCGCGTAGATACGCGGCTGGTCGGACAATGACCCCGCTGCTCGTCAGCGTCGCTATGCGCCATCTTCTGGCTCGAAAACGGCAGAGTCTCGTATCGCTAATGGGCATCGTGCTGGGTGTGGGCTTCTTTCTCGCAATCTCGGCGATGATGCAGGGATCCGAAGCCGATTTTATCAGGCGTCTGGTCGACAATTCTCCTCACATCACGCTGCAAGATACCTATCGCAACCCCACCGCTCAGCCGGTGGCGCAGGCCTATCCCAACGCAGTCATCGCAATCCGACGGGTAAAGCCGGAAACCGAGACGCGCGGCATCCGCGGCTATGCGAGAATATTGGACGCCATCCGCGCGCGTCCGGGTTTGCGTGCTTCGGCCGTTCTTACCGGCCAGGCGCTCATCAATTTCGCGGGACGAGATGTTGCCGTCACCCTCAACGGAATTGTTCCTTCCGAATATACGGGAGTCTCGACCATCGAAAACTACATGGTGGCAGGCACTCTCGAAGATTTGAACTCCAATCAGGATGGAATCATCATCGGCGATCAACTGGCGCACGATCTGTCGCTTGAACGGAACGAGAATATCAGCGTTACCGGCACCGCCAATCAGACGCGCACGTTCAAGATCGTCGGCCTGTTCCATACCGGCCGATTGAATGTCGACAGCAGCCAGGCGTTCGTCCAACGCAAACGTGTTCAGGCGCTGATGGATCGTGCCAATCGCGTCAACAGCATTATAGTGAAGGCAAACGATCCCTATGTCGCTCGCGACGAAGCGGCGCGGATTGAGCAACGCTTCGGCTACAAATCGGTCTCGTGGCAAGAGGCGTCGGAAGATATTATGAACACTTTGATGATCCGCAATATCATCATGTACACGGTGGTCAGTGCGGTGCTCATTGTGGCGGCTTTCGGAATCTACAACGTCATTTCCACCGTCGTTCTCGAAAAGCGGCGCGACGTGGCGATCTTGAAATCCATCGGCTTCCGCGCCCGCGACATCGAATGGATATTTCTTCTGCAGGGCGTTATTCTGGGCACGCTGGGCAATCTGATGGGCCTGCCGTTGGGGTCGCTTATGATGGCTAGCCTCGGCGGTCTGGAATTCAAACTGCCCGGCAGCTCCGACGTGGTCAGGCTTCCGATCGACTGGAGCTGGCAGCAATTCGCGATCGCCGGCGGCTTTGCTTTATTCGCTGCCGTATTGGCGGCGTTTTTGCCAGCAAGAAAAGCCGCAAGGCTTCGCCCGGTGGATATTCTGCGAGGCGGGACATGACGGCGGTACTGGAAGCCGAGCACCTCACCCGCAGATTGCCGGGCGAAGTTGTCGTAACACTGGTCGAGGATGTGTCGCTGCAAATCCAGAAAGGCGAGTTCGTTGCGATCAACGGGCCGTCTGGCTCAGGCAAATCGTCCTTGCTCTATTTGCTTGGACTTCTTGACCTTCCAACTAGCGGCGCGGTCCGTCTCAACGGTGAGGACATGAGCCACTCCGGCGAGGATCAACTCGCGCGCGCTCGGCTGGAACATATGGGCTTTGTGTTCCAGTCTCATTTCCTGCTTCCGGAGTTTTCGACGGTGGAAAATGTGGCGCTTCCCATGCGTCGCTTGGGAAAGCTGGACGACACGGAAATTGTTCGCCGCGCAACGGAGATCCTGGAAACGTTAGGTTTGAAACAGGAGCGCCACAAACTTCCCAAACAGCTTTCCGGGGGACAAAGCCAAAGAGTCGCTATCGCGCGCGCGTTGGGGAACAATCCCGCCATTATCCTGGCCGACGAGCCGACCGGAAATCTCGACACCAAGTCGAGCGCTATCGTTCAAGGCATTCTAAAGGGGCTCGCGCGCGAGCATGGACGCACGGTCGTAGTGGTCACCCACGATCCGCAATTCGCCGCTCAAGCGGATCGTATCATCACTATCGTAGACGGGCGCATTTTGCACCCTTCATATACGTGAAGAAGATCAGTCGCGCGTAAAAAAAGAAATGGCCCATCGTTTTGTTTCGATGGGCCAGGAGGGCTGCTCATTTGGGGGGAGTAATGAAGCAGCCGACGCCAGATATCGAGAATTCCGCCCGCCACATTGCGCCAAATCAATTGCCGCAATCAGAGCGGCGACTCTTGCAAGCCGTCGCCCCAATTCGGTGGCAGTGGATTTTTAGGTTTTGGCCCTCTTCCGAAGACGCGCGCCAGCCATTCCGAAGAGACCCGCGCCCAATAGGGAGATGGTCAGAGGCTCAGGAGTTTCAACATCCGAGCGGAAGCTGACGCTCAAATCCGAAAGACCGGAGTCGACCAGCTGATAGTCGCCTGTCTCAAAGAGCGCAGTCGCATCAGCCAGCGCAACAGGGGGGATTTCATCAGATGAATCGCTTCTGAAATGAATGTCGACGGAGACATTGTTGTTGTCATCGGGTCCAGTCGGAGTATGGCCGACAATCGATATGCTCAGCGTATCCGAAAGGAGATCCGAGTTCGGCTCGAATATGTTGTAGTTGCGCAAGATTTGTGCGCCAGGGGCTGGTGCGTTCGGGTCATCGGAGAAATATTCGAACGCGAAATCCGCGCCCCCCAACACTCCCGGTGCTTCGTTCGTCAACTGCTGCGAAAGGTTGCTCACCCCGCTCGCGGTGCCGCCGATAATGTCTGTCAGATCATCGATTGTGATGACGGCGGTCGCGTTAGCAGCAGCGGGTGCTCCCAGCGCAATGCCCGCAATGGCGGAAATCAGGGATAGCTGACGAAAACGCATAGCAAACCTCCTCATACGGGGTTATGCCCAAGCCAACAACCCAAGCGACGCAAGAGCCATGCCAATAACAAAAGGCAGGAAAACTCGCCAAATAAAGTTAATCCCGAGGAAGGGTTGTAACGTTAGCGGACTACATGATCCTGGAACCCCAGCATTCCCGCGAGACCGCGATGTAATCGCCGCTTACACCTGTAAGCGAGTTTGTCAAATCCAAAATGGCTGCGATTGGCCGGGCACGGGGTTCCTCTTTCTGTAGAAGGAGATTTACGGAGCGCCTTGTCGTCGTGATCGAAGTGCGTGAGCCCGTGCTCAGCGTGTCATGCTCAGGCCCGCTTTCGCCGCCGTAACATCGCACGTGTTTGATTACATCGAACGCTTCCGCGGTCGCGAGCGACGGCATTCGACGATCTGTTAAGTGAGCCCTGCGGAGTTCGAGGCCAAAGCAGGTTTAGCTCAAGTGTGTGTCACCCAAGCCCGGTGACAGCTCAGCCCCCCAAGCCGATGCGCCCCCCTGGTATGGCTTACGTTGAAGCATTCTGACGCAGCTTTTGTTTGATATCGATCAACTCGTTTCCGAAAGCGCCTCGCAAACTTCGCCCAGGCAATACGGGAGTGAAAAATGCCTGCGCATGAGGTTATCGTTACGGTCCTTGTAACGGCTGTGTTCGTGCTTTTCGGTGTGGCCCTGGCCTTCGGCTCCTGGCAGTCCAATCGACGGCTCTAACGGCCGTTTCTGGCGCCCGACCGGGAACGATGCTACTTTTGGTATCGGACCATTTGTCGGACAGCTATGCCAGAGCTTGGAATAGCCCAGATTGCGAATGCGGATGCGCTTTTCCACGCGCTGATCCACACCGCCATCGACGGCATCATGGTGATCGATGAAAAGGCGCGGGTACAGGTCTACAACTCTGCCTGCGAGCGCCTTTTCGGATACGGGCCTAACGAAGTTCTCGGGCGGAACGTCGACATGCTAATGCCGGAGCCCTATCACAGCGAGCACGACGGCTATATCGCACGGTATTTGAAAACCGGCAAGCCGCACATCATCGGAATGGGACGCGAAGTGGTGGGCCAGCGAAAAGACGGCTCGACTTTTCCGATGTATTTGTCGGTGGGCGAAGGAGAAGTCGGCGGAAAACGCATCTTTGTCGGTATCGTCAGCGACATTTCGGAGCAACGCGCACGCGACAAGCGTATTCAGGAACTCCAGGGGGAGTTGCTGCACGTCACGCGCATGACCGCAATGGGCGAGATGGCCTCCGCCTTGGCCCATGAAATAAATCAGCCATTGACGGCATTGCTCAACTATACAAGCGCCGCGCGCCGGATGGCCAAAAACTTCGGCGAGCCGGGCGCAAAGCTGGTCGACATATTGGAACGCGCCGTCGAGCAAACCGAGCGCGCCGGGTTGATCATCAGGCGCCTGAGAAACTTCATCGAGAAGCGAGAGCCGGATCGGTCGGCAGAAGACATCAACAAGGTCGTTGAAGACGCCATCGCGCTTGGCATGGCCGGGTTTCGCGACACAGGCACGAAGTGGATACTCAAGGTGGAGCCCGGCTTACCGCAGGTTTTCATCGATAAGGTTCAAATCCAGCAAATTCTCGTGAATCTCGTTCGCAACGCCACGGAGGCTATGAGCGGGCGCAACAAGCGGCAACTGACGATCTCGACCGGCCTCGAGGGTAGCGATGTTGAAATTGCCGTTTCGGATACCGGTACCGGTCTACCTGACGATGTCGTCAGCAGGTTGTTTCATCCCTTTGTGACCACCAAGGAACGTGGCATGGGAATGGGGCTCAGCATCTGCCGTACGATAGCCGAAGCACATGGCGGCCGATTATGGCTTGCTTCCAATACGTCTGAAGGAGCTACGTTCAAATTGAGCTTGCCGATAGGCAATGTCGGAGAGCCGGTAAAGTGACACAGAATCTCACCATCTACGTCGTCGACGACGATCAAGACGTACGGGATTCCCTCAAGGTACTTCTTGAGTTCGCGGACTACAACGTCCGGATATTCGAGTCCGCTGTCAAATTTCTCGCGGCCGACCTGCACGGCATAGCCGGATGCCTGATTGTCGACATCCGCATGCCGGACATGGACGGCCTCGAACTTCAGGACGAGCTTCTGAAGCGTGAAATCGATCTTCCGGTGATCGTCATTACCGGCCACGGGGACGTTCCGCTCGCCGTGCGTGCGATGCGCGCCGGCGCGGTGGATTTCCTGGAAAAGCCGTTTCGCGAAGAGGCTCTGCTGGAGGCCATTCAACGGGCATTCCGGCACACGCCGCGAAGAAATGCTGCAAAAACCGATGAAGTCAGGGCCCGGCTCGAGGCGCTTACGGAGCGCGAACGGGAAGTCCTGAATTTGGTCGTGGAAGGGCAGACCAACAAGGAAGTCGCTCGCGTCCTCGACATCTCTCCCCGTACGGTGGACATTCACCGCGCGCATGTCATGGAGAAGATGCACGCCAAGACATTGGCCGATCTTGTCCGGATGGCCCTGTCGATTCAGCGGTCTTGATTCAAAGCGCCAGCGTGGCCCGCACAGTGCCGGGCGCCCCCACCTCTGTCTCCATCGAGAATCCGAGATCGCGGCACAGTGAGAGCATGATCGTGTTCTCCCGCAGCACTTCGCCGAACAGTTCCTGAATTCCCCGCTTCCGTGCAAAAGCGACGAGATGGTCCATGAGCATGCGGCCCAAACCGTGTCCCTTCAAATCGCTTCGCACCAACACAGCGAACTCGGCTCGTATATTGTCCGGGTCGGCGGCCAGCCGAACAATGCCCAGGAAATCCTGCCGATCGGCGGAAACGAGCGCAAATGCCATTTCCCGGTCGTAGTCGATCTGGGAGAAGCGCGCCAGTTGCTTTGGCGGGAGTTCGCGCCACGGAGTGAAGAAGCGCAAACGAATGTCCTCCGGCGAAAGCCTTTCGAACAGCCGGATCATCGCGCCCGCATCTTCCGGCCGCACGGGACGAAGCAAGCAATCTCCCCAATCCGGCACGTCTACGGCCCGTTCGAGCTCTTTCGGATAAGGGCTGATGGCAAACCGCCTGCCATGCTCCGCGTCTGCCGTCCCGAGCTTCACGCGCGCATCGAGCGCGATCACGCCTGTTTCATCGGCCAGAAGCGGATTTATGTCGAGTTCCACAATCTCATCGTTGTCGGTGACGAGCTGTGAAAGTTTGACGAGCGTCAACGCAATGGCGTCAAGCTTCGCTGCCGGACGGTCGCGATAGCCCTCCAATTGGCGGAAAACTCTGGTCCGCGCCATCATGGCGCGCGCGAGGGGCAGATTGAGCGGTGGCAAGGCCAATGACTTGTCGTCGATCACTTCGACCGCAGTACCTCCCTGACCGAACAGGAGTATGGGGCCGAACGTCGGATCGACGCTCATGCCGAGGATCAGTTCATGGGCCCGAGGCCGCACAACCATCTCCTGAACGAGAAAGCCATCCAGTTTCGCGGATGGATGCGAGGTTCGCAGGCGCGACCACATTGAAGTGGCAGTCGCGCGCACGTCTTCCGGCTTCTCCAGATCGAGGGCAACTCCCCCCACATCGGACTTGTGCACGATGCTTTGAGATTGGATTTTCAGCGCGACAGGCATACCGAATTCGGCGGCAATGTCCGCGGCGTCTTTCGCGCCCGGTGCGGCGGCCATGCGCGGCGTAGGGATCATATAGCACCCCAACAGCGCATTGAGGTGCATGGGACTGAGCCACGTTTCTCCTGCCTGCTTGGCTTCTGCGATGATCGCTCTGGCGCGCGCCGTGTCCGGGGCGAAGTCCGCCGGCAGGGACGGCGGCACTTCCCGCAGCGCTTCCTGCGCGCGCTGATAGCGGATCAAGTGCATATAGCCCCGAACGGCTTGATCTGGCGTATCGTAGGCCGGCAGACGAGCGGCATTGAAAAGTGCGCGGGCTTCTTGCGCGGTCTTCGTTCCGAGCCAGGCCGTCAGCACGGGCCGTTTCGCATTTTCCACGGCGGAAACGACCGCCCGCGCCGTATCTGGGCTCGACGTCACTGCTGTGGGGCAGTTCAGGGCCAATATGCAGTCGATTTCCGGGGCCTCCAGAAGAATACGCAGCGAATCCGCGTATCTTTGCGGCGGCGCATCGCCGATGATGTCTACAGGATTGGCGTGTGACCAGGTCTTGGGCAATACGCCATCCAACGACGCAATCGTAGCCGCAGAAAGTACTGCCAGCTTTCCTTCGCCATCGAGAAGCGCATCTGTTGCGAGCACGCCGATACCGCCGCCATTGGTCAAAATGGCGAGCCGGTCGCCAATATCGCCCTTTAGCGTGGCAAGGCTCTCCAATGCATCGAAGACTTCCTCGAGTGTCATGACACGCAAAATTCCGGCGCGGCGTAACGCGGCGTCATATACGGCGTCCGCCCCCGAGAGCGCGCCTGTGTGCGAAAGGGCCGCTTTGGCCGCCTCGGTATGCCGGCCGGCCTTGATGGCGATGACGGGTTTGATGCGCGCTGCCGCGCGAGCAGCGCTCATGAACTTGCGAGCGTGCGTGATCGCCTCGATGTAGAGAACGATCGAATGCGTGTTGGGATCGCCCGCCAGGTAGTCCAGCATGTCTCCGAAATCGACATCGGCCATGTCGCCCAAAGATACAAGATGAGAGAAGCCGACGCCGCGAGCTGAGGCCCAGTCGAGAATCGTCGTCAGGATGGCACCCGATTGCGCCACCAGTGCGATACCGCCGGAAATGGCATTCATCTGTGCAAACGACGCGTTGAGTCCGGATTGCGGCGACAGGACACCAAGACAATTGGGACCGATGATACGCAGCAGATGCGGCCGCGCGGCGTCGAGCATCGCCTGGTGCAGACGCTTGCCGTCTGGCGTGTCGCCAAAGCCAGCCGTGACCACGATGACGCCCTTCGTGCCGCGAGCTCCAAGTTCGGCAATCAAAGAAGGAACGGTCTCAGGAGGCGTGCAGATCACCGCAAGATCGGGACTTTCCGGCAGCGATGCCACATCCGGGTAGGTCCGCATGCCGGCCGCTTGCGAGTGGACAGGATTGACCAATCTGACTGTACCGGAAAAGCCGCCGTGAAGCAGATTTTCGGCGACGACGTTGCCGATGGAATGTTCTCGCGTGCTGGCGCCGATCAATGCCACCGAGCGGGGATGAAAAATAGACCCAAGGTTTCGAACCGACATTGGCGTCTCCGCGAAGAAAACTTCTTTGAGAGTTCCCGGGTTCCCACGCGTTGAGGGAGATCAATGATTTTACCGATAACCGAAAATAGACTGAATACGCAGCATGCCGCAAAGAACGAAATTGCCGGATCATAACAAAACCTCTGGGGAGCGGCCCTATGTCGGCGTGGTCGATAGTGACGAAGCCGTTCGTCATTCCATTCGCGTCCTCCTGGAATCCCATGGTCTGAAGGTGGCCGAATTCGACTCGGCCGAAAATGCCCTGCGATCTTCGTTGTTCGCCCATTGTCATTGTTTGATCGTGGATATGGAATTGCCGCAAATGAACGGCTTGCAGCTTGTAGAGACCATGCGCAAAGGGGCCGACCAAACACCCGTGATCCTCCTGGCGTCCGACCCCCATTTTTCCGAGCCGGACCGCATCCGGAAGAGCAACATATTGGCGCTTCTCGTCAAACCCGTGCCGCAAAACGAACTCTTGGCGTGGATCCGGCATTCTTCTGGCGCCTGATAGGTAATATCACCTACGCGCTTTTGCCTAGGCAATCGCACGAATTTCGCAAGCAAAAACCATTTGGCACTCTGTCCCCGTCGCTGAATTCGATGGAGCCCCAAATGTCGCTGGCACTGCAGGCAATGGTCCAACCGGCCGCCCTCAATCGTGAATTTGGGTGCGAGTCTACGACTTCCAAGATCGACATTCCGCCGCTGAACGCCATCGGCAGCGTGGCACACTTTGATGCCAACGAGACGATTTTCGCAGAGGGTGACGGCGCGAACTACGTCTACAAGATCAGAAGCGGTGGGGTGCGCCTCTGCAAGCTGCTGGCCGACGGACGCCGCCAGATTGTCGATTTCGCGCTTCCCGACGATCACTTCGGGTTCGAGCTGGGAGATGAACATACGATCACAGCAGAGGCGCTGGAGCCGGTCGTCTTGCTGAAATGCGCGAGAACGCGGCTGGCACGCCTTGAGCGCGAGCGCCAGGACGTCGGGCAGTCCCTCATGCATATGCTGCGCCGCGATCTGTGGGCCGCTCAAAACCATCTTCTGATGCTGGGCCGGCAGACCGCGAAGGAACGCGTGGCATCGTTTCTGCTGCTCATGGCCGAAAGAGGTGGCACCGAGGCCGGCCCGGCAATCGACATTCCCATGAGCCGGCAGGATATCGCCGATTATCTCGGTCTCACCATCGAAACGGTCTGCCGCGCGCTCAGCGATTTGAAGCGCGACCGGATCATAACCATTCCCAGCAGGCACCAAATCGTCGTTCGCAATTCCGCCGTTCTCGAATCCATGGCGCTGGGCGAGGAGTGAAAGATGAGCATCGCCAAAATTATCGCGCCCGTTACCGGAAGCAAGCGCGACTCAATCGTTCTGGGAACCGCTCTCGCGGCGGCCAAGCCGTTCAACGCGCACGTCATCGCGTTGTTCGTGCGCCCCGATCCGTGGATGGTCGTGCCGTATTCAGGTGTCCCCCTTTCCGCGTCCCTGACGCAAAGCCTGATAGACGAAGCGAACGCAATTGCAGACCAGGCGAGCAAGCGCGCCCGCCTGACTCTCCATCGTGAGGCCGAAAATGCCGGCGCACGCGTGCTGGCGACGCCGGAACGGGTATCCGAACTCTCCTGCTCATTCCGCGACGCACACGGCTCGTTGCCACATCTCGTAGCGGAGGCCGCCAGGCTGTCGGATCTGGTGGTTTTCGGCCCCCAATCGGAGATCGATGGCGACGGCATCAACGATGCGTTCCTTGAAACGCTGACGAAGACGGACCGTCCGGTCCTGATCGCCGAGCAAACGCCCGCCCGTATGGTTTGCAACGTCGCCATCGCCTGGGATGGCAGCGTCGCTGCTTGCCACGCCGTCACCGCAGCCTTGCCATATCTCAAGCATGCGGAGGTGATCGACATCCTCACCGTGCACAAAAGCGGTGAGCCGCGCCATTCCACACATGAGCTGTCGGAGTACCTTGCGTTGCACGGTCTTTCTTGCACTGAACACTTCATCCGTTCCGAGAAGGGCCTTGTCGCCCGCGAGCTGATCGAACACGCCCTGCAACGAAACACAGACCTGCTGGTGATGGGTGGGTATGGGCATGGCCATTTCCGCGAATACCTGTTCGGCGGCGTGACCCAGGATATTCGTTGGCATGCGTCGGTGCCTATCGTGATGATGCATTGAGAGGGGTTGGACGATGACACATCTTTACAGAATTTGGCTGCAGCTTGCGCGCACCACCGGCTTTCCGGAAGGAAGCGATAAACATGGTTATGTGTTCGCCGCGCCGCTCGACGAATCGGCTCATATCGATGTCGAGACGTGGCGCCGTTTAAAAGACAAATGCCGCGTCACCCGTTTCTGGGGGGAGGAACCCGTTCAGCATGGCGTGCTGCGTCATGTCGGTCACGGCTGGCGCTTCGACTACGAGAAATCCTCAACCGAAGACGATGAGCCCTTCTTCAAACTCGACCAGCACGAGCTGAAGGTTGGAAATTATGTCTCGGTAACGGAGCATGACGGCATACAGCGGCCGTTCCGCGTCATGAGTGTCGAAAGGGTGCGCGACATGGAGCAGGTGTCGTGAACCATCACGCTCACGCCGCTGTCTGGATAGATCACCGGGGGGCGAAGATATTCGAGTTCGACAAGAAGGACGTCGAACAAAAGTCCGTCGACCATTGGAACGCAGCGCATCAAATTCATCACAAGGCAGGTTCCGTTGGCTCGGGACATGTTTCTGAGGATGAAGCTTACTTGCAGGCCGTGGCCAAGGCGCTTTCAGCCGCCTCGGAAATCTTGATCCTCGGCCCCGGCCATGTGAAATGGCAGCTGCGGTCCTTTCTGAATCTGCACGAACCGCGCATATCCGAGCGGATCATGGCCGTTGTGGACGAAGATCATCCATCCGATGGACAAATCGTGGATCATGCGCGCAGATATTTTTCGCGCATCGATCGCATGACCCCACAGAAACTGGTCTAGCCGCAATGAGCGCCGTCCATTTCCCCACCAAGCTGCGACTTGAGATCGTGGTCCTGATCTGTGGTGCAATCCTCGGGTTACTTTTGTTCTATGATTTCTTTTTCTCCCCAGCTTTCGAAACGCATTGGCGGCTTATTCAAAGGCTTCCCTAGACCTTTCCGATTTGATTTGGAGCCATGGCGGCACATCCATGCACGAAGAGGCCGACGCCAGGAAAAAGAGCTTGCACGACTTCATGTCGGCCGAGAGATATTGTGTCGTGGCCACAAATTCACCGAATGGCGCTCCGGAAGCTTCCCTTGTAGGATTCGCTGTCACACCGGCATTGGAGGTGATCTTCGAAACCACCGACGCCACACGAAAGTGTTCAAACCTTCGCCGCGACCCTCGCATTTCGCTTGTGATCGCAAAAGATCAATTCACATTGCAATACGAGGGAACCGTCGATGAGCCGACCGGTTCTGAACTGGAGGAGCTCAAGGCCACCTTCTTTTCAGCCTGGCCGCAACTTCGCAGCCATGAAGAATGGCCGGGATTGACCTATTTCCGCATCAAGCCGCGATGGATACGGTTCAGTAGTTACTACAGGCCCCGTTCGATCGAAGAAATGTCATTCGAGCCTGAAGACGGCACGCCGCGAAAACCCGATGGACTTCACTTCCGCCTACAGGATTTGATCGGGAACATGAGGTCTTATTGGAACGTCAAAAAGTCATGACTCCTGGTCCACAGGCTGAGGTCATATCGTTTCTTTCCAAGGCGTCTGCTTACGCTTGCCATCCGCCTGTCGTTGAGCGGCACGAAACACATGGCGCAATCGTGTTTATAGCGGGCGATCGGGCCTACAAGCTGAAGCGGGCTGTTCATCTTCCCTATATGGACTATTCGACCGTCGAGGCGCGTCGCCAAATGTGTCTGCGGGAGCTCGATGTAAATCGGCGCATGGCTCCGGAGATATATCTGGGGGTGGCCAAGATCCGGCGCGATGCAGGTGGTTCACTGCAAATTGCGGATGAAGCCACCGCCGAAGATGCCGTCGATTGGCTTGTCGTGATGCACAGATTTCCTCAGGACGCATTGCTGGAAAACATGCGCCGTCACGGGCGGTTGTCGAACGACGTTTTGGTGCGTACGGCACGCCGCATCGCGCTATTCCATGCCGCCGCCAAAATACATCGCGAGATGGGCGGCTACGAAGGTGTCTCCTCTGTCATAGAAGGCAACCATGCCATTCTCGGCTCAATGGTTGGCAATCCGTTTTCGCGGGAAAAAGTTCGCCTGCTTGGCGATCTTTCGCGGGCGAGATTGGAAAGAATGCACGGCCTTCTGGAGCGCCGCCGGCAAGCGGGCTATGTGCGCCGGGTACACGGTGACCTGCATCTGAACAATATCTGCATGATTCACGGCGAGCCGGTGCCATTCGATGCTGTCGAATTTCGCGATGAATTCGCCCAGATCGATACGTTTTATGATCTGGCATTCCTTTTGATGGACCTCGACCGCCACGGTCTCTGCCGAGGCGCGAATACCGTTCTCAACGCCTATCTGGAGGATTCGCTGGACTATACCGGCTTGGCGCCCCTTCCGCTCTTTCTTGCCTGCAGAGCCGCCATACGAGCGCATGTGACGATGTCCATGGCGAAGGAGAATGTGCAGACCGCAACGGCCCCGCACGACGCGGCGGCGTTTCTCGACCGGGCCATAGGCTACCTGCAACCGGCTTCTCCCAAACTCGTCGCCGTTGGCGGAATTTCCGGCACGGGAAAATCGACTCTCGCCCGCGGACTGGCCCCAGTGATTGGCGCCGCGCCCGGCGCTGTCGTTCTGCGTAGCGACGTCATTCGGAAACAGCTGTGGGGCAAAGCGACTGGAGAGCGCCTGCCGGAAGAGGCCTATAGCGCGGACTTTTCCGCGCGCGTGTTCCAAACCATCGCTGAACGCGCGGAAATCATCCTCCGGGCGGGGCACAGCGTGATCGCCGACGCAGTGTATGGCCGGCCCGATGAGCGGGCCGCATTGGCAAAAGTCGCAGAACGCGCCCATGCCGAATTTCTCGGCCTCTGGCTGGAAGCGCCGGAAAAAGCTCTCGAAAATCGCATTTCCTCGCGAACGAACGATGCGTCCGATGCGACGGTGGCGGTGCTGCACAAGCAGCTCAAGCATGTCGTCCCACCGCACGATTGGGCTATTGTCGAGGCAGAACCGGGGCCGGATGACGTGCTTCTGCAAGCGCTTCGCCATCTTCAAATGGAAGCAACGCGATGAACCTGACATTCCTGGGCGGGGTGGGAACGGTCACCGGCTCCAAATATCTCGTGGAATATGGCGGACGTCGCGTGCTCGTCGATTGCGGCTTGTTTCAGGGATACAAGCAGCTTCGCCTGCGAAACTGGGCGCCGCTTCCCGTTTCGCCCGCGTCGATCGACGCGGTGCTTCTCACTCACGCACATCTCGACCATTCCGGCTATCTGCCCCTCTTGGTGAAACACGGCTTTAAGGGGCCGATCTATGCGACCGACGCAACCAAAGATTTGTGCGAAATACTGCTTCCCGATAGCGGCCACCTGCAGGAACAGGATGCCCTGTTTGCCAACCGGCACCGCTTTTCAAAGCACAAACCGGCGTTGCCCCTTTACACCGAAAAAGACGCGGTAGACTGCCTGGAGAAATTCCGCACGGTTTCCTTTCACAAGCCGCGGGATATTTTTGGTGCAAGCGTTCGCTATCTGCGTGCGGGCCATATTCTGGGCGCAGCGATGATTGAAATCGCCGCCGACTCGAAAGTTGTCTTTTCGGGAGACGTGGGGCGTCCAAACGATATTGCGATGTTGCCGCCGGAGCCGTTGCCGGAGACGGATTTTCTGGTGGTGGAGTCTACTTATGGCAATCGCACGCATAACGGCCGAGACGCAGAAGACGCATTGGCCGACGCCATAAGTGAGACCGCCGGGCGCGGCGGTACGGTTGTGATCCCCGCCTTCACCGTCGGCCGAACACAGGTATTGCTGCTCCATCTGTCGCGCCTGGTCGAAGCTCGGCGTATTCCGGGGCTTCCCATTTTTCTCGACAGTCCGATGGCCATTGATGCAAGCGATATTTTTTGCCGCCATCCAGACGATCACAAAATAAGCGCAACGGAAACGCGCAAGGCGTTTGCCGTGGCGCATTATGTGAGGACGGCCGAGGAGTCCAAATCGCTCGATAGCATGATCATCCCGAAAGTGATCATCTCGGCGAGCGGGATGGCGACGGGTGGTCGTGTGTTGCATCATTTGAAATCCTATGCCCCCGATCATCGCAACCTGATTTTGTTTACGGGTTTTCAGTCTGGCGGCACACGGGGTGCGACCATGGTTGCAGGCGGCGAAACCGTGAAGATTCACGGGGACTACATCCCCGTCCGGGCCGAGGTCCGCAACCTCGATATGTTGTCCGCTCATGCGGACGCGAACGAAATCCTTCAGTGGCTGAAGCCCACGCCCAGGCAGCCCCGCACCACCTTCATCACGCATGGGGAACCCGATGCGGCAGACAGTATGCGCCGGCGCATCTCCGAAGAACTCGGCTGGTCGTGTGTCGTCCCGGAATATCGCGACATGGTTTCACTGCAATGAACCCGGGCCCTCCCACCACGGGCGCCCGCCGCCTGCGGCCCAAACGCCTGGGCATAGAAACGCTCAACGAAGCGCACGTATTCTTGCACCGGGACAGTCCCATCAGCCGTGCGGAAGGCTTCTCGGCGCATTCGCGCGTTCTCATATCCGCCAACAATCGCACGATGGTCGCGACCCTCTATCATCTGACGGGAGACATGCTGAGCATCGACGAAGCCGGCCTGTCCGAGCAGGCATGGCAGCAGCTGGGGCTTTGCGAAAATGACACCTTGCAAATCGAACATGCCCCACCTGTCGATTCCCTTCGCTATCTTCGCAGCAAAGTCTATGGGCACGATCTTGCACCCCACGCCTTCGACGCAATCCTGGGAGACATTGCTCACGGCGAATACTCCAACATCCACCTCGCCGCGTTCATTACAGCTTGTGCCGCCCGGCCGCTGAAGCTTGAGGAAATTCACAGTCTCACGGAGGCAATGATAAAAGTTGGCGACCGGCTGCAATGGCCCGCAACGCCGGTTGCCGACAAGCATTCCATTGGCGGCTTGCCCGGAAATCGCACCACGCCGATCGTCGTTTCCATACTGGCGGCTTGCGGAATCACGATTCCCAAAACGTCATCCCGGGCGATCACCTCGCCCGCGGGAACGGCGGACATGATGGAAACGCTGACGAACGTCACGCTGGACGTCAATGCCATGCGCCGCGTCGTTGAGCGCGAGGGCGGCTGCATCGTCTGGGGCGGAGCCGTTCGGCTCAGTCCGACCGACGATATCCTGATACGGATCGAACGCGTTCTCGACCTGGACGCCGAGGGGCAGTTGGTTGCCTCCATACTGTCGAAGAAAATCGCCGCCGGCGCGACGCATCTGGTCCTCGACATTCCGGTTGGTCCAACTGCAAAAGTCCGCAGCCGTGAAACAGCCGATGCCCTGACACGGACATTGCTGAGTGTGTCAAATTCCTTCGGGCTCAAGACACGCACCGTCCTCACGGACGGACTACAGCCGGTTGGACGCGGCATTGGCCCTTCGTTGGAAGCTCGGGACGTTCTTGCGGTCCTGCAAGGCAACCCAGCCGCGCCCGCCGATCTAAAGGAACACGCATTGCTTTTGGCGGGCAATTTGCTTGAGCTCACGGGCGCGGCACCGGAAGGTAAGGGCCTTGCTTTGGGCACGACTGTGTTGGAAAGCGGAAAGGCCTGGAGCAAATTTCAGCGAATTTGCGAGGCGCAGGGCGGCATGCAAACCCCGCCAGTCGCTCCATACCGCGAGCCCGTTCTTGCCGGTAGCGCAGGAATCGTCGATCGCATCGATAACCGCAGGCTGGCCCAGATCGCGAAACTGGCGGGAGCACCGGACGACAAAGCCGCCGGTCTCGATATCCATGTCCGCATCGGCGAGCGCGTTATGGAAGACCAGCCGCTTTACACAATTCACGCACAATCGGTCGGCGAACTCGAATATGCTTTGGAATTTGCCAAATGCGGCGGAGCCATCGTTGGCATCGAACGCGCATGAGCATGCCCCTGATCGCCAGCCTGCCCGGAAACGAATCTTTCGGCAAATCGCTCGGACAGTTGCTTTCCATACCGACCGTCGATCTCGGCGTTCACCGCTTTCCCGATGGCGAATCCCTCATTCAATATCCGGTGCCGATCGCCAATCGTGATGTCGTGCTTCTTTGCACATTGGATCGGCCGGATGAAAAGTTTCTGCCTTTGCTATTTGCCGCGAAGACGGCAAGGGAACTCGGCGCGTCCAGCATCGGCTTGGTGGCGCCTTATCTCTGCTATATGCGGCAAGACACCCGTTTCCATCCCGGAGAGGCTCCCAGCGCAAAGATCTTCGCCGCGACGCTTTCCAATATGATCGATTGGCTCGTAACGGTCGATCCGCACCTGCATCGGCTATCGTCCCTTTCCGAGATATTTTCCGTGCCGGTCAGTGCGTTGCATGCCGACCGGGAGATCGCGACATGGATTGCGCGCGAGGTGCGCCATCCGCTACTGATCGGCCCGGATGCCGAAAGCGCACAATGGATCAATCGTGTGGCCAGCCTGGTGAAGTGCCCCGCCACGGTGCTGGCAAAGCAACGGGGCGGAGATCGCGAGGTGCGGGTGTCGGATCCTGACTTGAACCTTCCGTCTTCTCACAGCCCCGTCATATTGGACGATATCGTATCCACGGGCCAAACGATGAAAGAAACGGTCCTTAGGATTAAACAGCTGGGCGCACCATTGCCCATCTGCATCGGCGTACACGCCATATTTTCCGGTAACGCCTATGCCGAGTTGGCTTCAACGGGCGCTGACGTCGTTACAACCAACACTATCAGGCATCCCACAAATCGGATCGATCTGCTGCCGCTTGTCGCGGCATCGGTCGCGGAGCACTTGCGGGACGTTGCGCACAAATGAAAATGTGCAGCCGCGGCTGCACGAAACGCTGCTAATGGGCAAGAAAGATCGGCAGCAACGGCTCGTCGATAGCATAGGCCGTTGTTCCGCCGAAAAGAGATTCCCGCAGCGGGCTATGCCCGTATCCACCCATTACAAGCAAATCGGCGCCGCTGCCGGTTGCGGCATCTATCAGTTCTTCGCCTATGGAGCGTGAAGTCTTCTCGATGATGCGCTTGGTTGCATGAATTCCGGATAACGCCAGGTAATCACGAAGATCCCTGAACTCTTCCATCTGAGAAAAAGACGGACGCCTCACGGCGACGATTTCGACACTGTCGGCGGCGGCCAGCAAGGGCAGGGCGGCACAAACGGCCCGCGCCGTGGCATGTCCGCCGTCCCATCCGATGACTGCCTTGCGAAACGGGCCCGTCACTTTTTTGGGGGTTATGAGGACCGGCCGTCTTGCATTCATCAGGGCTTCTGCGAACCCCGCTGATGTCTGAAAATCCTCGGGCTCGCCAAGGGGGCCATACACCAGAAGATCGGCGAACTTTGCGGCTTGAGCCACGCATTCGAACACAAACCCGTCCGCCTCGTGGAAAGAGGCTGTCACCTCCCTGCGGTCCTTGGTTCGATCGGCAATAGATGCTTTCGCCTCGATCGCAGCCATCGTGAAGTGGCGCCGCGCGGTGCGTGACGTTTCGTCGGCAATCTGTTTGGCGGATCGGGAGATATCCGCCATCAGGTCCGGCAACAGCGAAAAACTCACCACAGGCGTGACGTAGCGGACATCGGGTCGCACAAACTGCGCCATGACATGCGCATTGGAGTATTTGGCAATCGAAAGGGCCGACCCCAATGCGATTTCATCCCGTTCGCTTCCGTTAACCGGGACCAGTATTTGGTTGAATGTCACTGTGGTCCTCCCATCTTCGCCAGCGCCAACCATAGGGCGGCCGAAGCAGAAAGAGATTGATTTGCCTCAATGGCCTAGCGGGTGGCGCCTTGACCCAAATCAAAGGCTCTGCCGGGCCAAAGCCATAAGCTGAAATGGGTTTGTTCGGCATCTTTATCCATGGACGCCACGGCGGCAACGATCGAGATTCAGGTCGAGGATCTGTCGCAACTGTTCGACAGCCTCGATCCTTTCCCGTTTCGCGAACGCGATCTGGACAAGTCCGCTGAAGAATACATTGTCGGCTGGGCGCGCGAGATCGGCAAGAACCAGGCTATCGAGATCGTCATCCACGTCCCTCAAAAGGCAAAGGACGTCACCAGCACGAGCGATATCCAAAGCGCCATTCAAAAGTACTTCGCTTACAAGTCCGGGCTCATCGATCGCGATCTCAGCGAATTGTTTCGCATCGGCAGGCAGTCTCTTCTCGTCGGCATCGCGGTACTCGGCACATGCATGGTCTTGCGGGAATTCTCATTGGCGGCGTTCGGCGCAGAGGGCGTCGGCCGGGCCTTGAACGAAGGGCTCTTGATCCTGGGCTGGGTCGCCAATTGGCGACCGCTCGAAATATTCCTGTACGACTGGTGGCCGCTGACCCGCCGCCGCGATCTTTACCGGCGCCTATCCAACGCGAAGGTGCTGATATCGGCACGCGAGTTGGAAGCATGAGCGTCGCTTCATTTACAACCGAAGAGGAAAATCGAATGTCCATGACCGCAACGACGATCGCGCGCAGCCATCTGGAATCTGCATTATCCGACGCGAAATCGCACGGCTTCGACACAGACCCGCTGTGTCGCGCGATGCTTGCTCTTATCGTATCGAAATACCTCGAATATCGGACCGTGCGAGATGTTCAATCCGAATTGCAGTTTCTTGCCGACAATTGCGATCCGGAACGGGATTTCGAGTTTATGCGGCCGTGATGCGGGTGCCCCGCTCAGTGTGCGAGCAAAACAGGCAAATTCGAATTTGTGAGCATGCTTTGCGTCGCACCTCCCAGAACGAACTCGCGAACCCTCGAATGCCCGAACGCGCCCATGACGAGCATGTCGGCACGAGTGCTTTGTGTGTAGGTACGAAAAGCGTCCCCGATATTGCGGCCAGCGATATCGACCTCGTCGAAGATAAAAGGAACTTTGTGTGCGGAAAGGTGCCTTTGCAAATCGTCAATTGTCCGCCCCGCCGTGCTCTCCTTTTCATTGGCAACCGTGAAGATGCGAACTTTGCCCGCTGCGGAAAGAAGCGGGAGCGAGGCGCGAAGGGCGCGCGCCGCCGCCAGGCTGAAATCCCACGCCACGACGACTATGTCGAGGCTCAGGGAGTTTCTCTCGTCCGGCAGAAGCAGCACCGGAGAACCCGACCCAAAGATAACAGCTTCGCTAAACCAACGCTCGAATCCCCAAGTCGTAGGCATGATCGTGAGGTCATGCAGGCGCGCCCGTTCGACAATCGGCGAGGCAGAAGGAAAGATCGTGGTCGGTTCGTGGACGACGTTCACGATCACTTGAGATCGCGATGCTTCGGCTTCTATTTTCTTCACGGTTTCTCGCGAATTCGCATGGCTTTGGGCCAGCGCGCCGCCGATCAGGTCCGAAATGCCCGCAATGCTCGTGCCCAGCGAGGATGGCCAAGCGGAGCGATGCGCATCCAGATCGAGCAGCATCGCGGTCAAGCTGGCGTCGAATTGCTTCGCCAAGCCAAACGCCGCGCCGATCGGGCCGGGAGACGGCGGGTCCGGATAGGTCAAGACCGGAAGCAGGATATCCCGATAAGTCATCTTGGTACCCAAATTGCTTGCACAATCAGTATGGCGCAAGGGGTATGGCGGGATTTTGACCGAGATCAAAGAGGGTTACGACTGCGCCTCGCTGCTTCGAATGAGACGCTCCACATAGCCGTTTCCGCTATGGTCAAGTTGGTCGATTTCACCGTGCCAAGATATTTTTCCGTCCTGGAGGACGGCCACACGCGAGGCGATTTTTCTGACGCAGGCCAGGTTGTTGGTGATCGCCAGCGTGGTTGCCTGGAGCTCGCGAGAGGTTTTAACGACGAAATCGTCCACCACCGCGGCCATGATCGGATCGAGGCCGTCTGTCGGCCCATCGAGCAAAAGTGAGGTTGGGCTTGCGGCTATTGCGCGGGCGAGGGCGACGCGCTTTTGCATGCCGCCGGAAAGCTCTGCGGGCATGAGATCGGCGATGCCCGGGCCCAATCCTACTTTCGCGAGGGTTTCCAAAGCTGTCGCTCTTGCCTTCGCGCGTCCGACGCCGCGGCCTTCAATCAATCCGAAGGCGACGTTCCGCCAGACAGTCAAGCTGTCAAACAACGCTCCGCGCTGAAAAAGCACGCCGAACTGACGCAGCATTTCCTCCCGCTTGTGCGCTGCAAGGCGTGTCATTTCGATGCCGTCGAAAAGGATTTCGCCACCGTCAATCGGCAACAGGCCGAGAATGCATTTGGCCAATACCGATTTTCCTCCCCCCGAAGGCCCGACGATTACTGTCGTCTCTCCCGCTTCGACGGACAAACTCAGTTCGTCCAGGACCAGGTGGGGACCAAACGATTTTCGCAGATTTCGAATTTCCAGCTTGGTGCGGCTTTGGGCGGACATGAATCGCTACGCTTTCCGACAGACAGATAGTTGGGCGAGCAGGCCCGCCAAGCAATATTGCCGATTTCCGGAACACAGCAATGGCTTGCCTGTCAAATCCGAGCATTTCTCCCGCCACTGCCCCAATCCCCGACTTGGCGAGCATGGGGGCGCGCCCAATATCGCCCGGCCGATTTGCGCGCCGAAGCAACTGAGGCACCGGCGAAGGAGTTTATGGTAAGTAGCTGACGGAATGCGATTTCCGTATGGCTCGGCAATCGAAACGAAGAAACCATGTCAGATTCCCGCGTGCTGAACGAGATCGATCGCCTCTGGCGGGCGGCAAACTATTTGTCGGTGGGGCAAATCTATCTAAGGGACAACCCGCTTCTCGAAGAACCTCTCCAATTTCATCACATCAAACCCCGCCTGCTGGGCCATTGGGGCACGACCCCAGGATTGAACTTTGTATACGCCCACCTTAACCGGCTGATCAGCGAAAAGGATCTGAACATGATCCTGATCACCGGCCCCGGCCACGGTGGGCCGGGCTTGGTGGCGAACACCTATCTCGAAGGCTCCTACACCGAGCGATTTCCCAACATAGAGCGCAACAGGAACGGGCTGCGCCGGTTATTCCGCCAGTTCTCCTGGCCTTACGGCGTTTCGAGCCATGCGGGGCCACAGACGCCGGGCTCGATTCATGAAGGGGGCGAACTCGGATATTCGCTCGCTCACGCTTATGGCGCGGTGTTCGACAACCCTGGGCTGATTGCGGCCTGCATCATTGGAGACGGCGAAGCGGAAACCGGTGCGCTTGCCGCGAGTTGGCATTCCAACAAATTCCTCAATCCCGCGCGCGACGGTGCTGTCCTTCCGATTTTGCATCTCAACGGATTCAAGATCGCCAATCCAACGGTGCTGGCGCGCATAGATCCCGTCGAATTGGATGATTTGCTCCGTGGATATGGCTATGACCCGCACTATGTCGAGGGTCACGATCCGGCAGCGATGCACCGGCTGTTTGCTGCAACGCTGGATCGCGTGATTTCGGGCATCCAAGACATCCAAGGTGCCGCACGATCGGAGGCGAACTCGAGCGTCCGCCGTCCGCTCTGGCCCATGATCGTGCTGCGGTCGCCAAAAGGCTGGACCGGCCCGAAATTCGTGGATGGAAAGCCCGTGGAAGGCACCTGGCGTGCGCATCAAGTTCCTATCGAGCGAATTGATACCGCCGAACATCTGAAGCTGCTCGAAGACTGGATGCTCAGCTATCGGCCTCGTGAGCTTTTCGACGAAAGTGGCGCATTCTGGGAAGGCAGCGCCGATCTGATCCCCACAGGCCGACAGCGCCTCGGAATGAACCCCCACGCAAACGGCGGCGAGCTGCTTCAACCGCTCTCGATGCCGCATTTTCGCGACTATGCAGTGACCGTCGCGGCACCGGGTACGAAAGAGGCCGAGTCTACCCGCGTGCTCGGCCAATTCCTTCGCGACGTGATGAAACTCAATCTTGCGAAGCAGAACTTCCGCCTTTTTGGGCCCGACGAGACGGCTTCCAACCGGCTGCAGGCGGTCTACGAAGTCTCGGGCAAGGAATGGATGGCGAACTACGAGGCCAACGACACCGATTTGAGCGTGGATGGCCGCGTGATGGAGGTTCTGAGCGAGCATCTCTGCCAGGGCTGGCTGGAGGGCTATCTGCTAACCGGCCGCCATGGGCTTTTTTCCTGCTACGAAGCCTTCATTCACATCATCGATTCCATGTTCAACCAGCATGCCAAATGGCTGAAGACGAGCAAGGCGATTGCGTGGCGAAAGCCCATTGCGTCTCTCAATTATCTCCTCACATCCCATGTCTGGCGGCAGGATCACAACGGCTTCTCCCATCAGGATCCCGGCTTCATCGATCATGTCGCCAACAAGAAGTCCGACATCGTTCGTATCTATCTTCCGCCGGATGCCAATTGTCTGTTGTCCGTGGCGGACCACTGCCTGCGCAGCCGCAACTACGTCAACGTGATCGTCGCGGGCAAGCAGCCGGAATGGCAGTGGCTCGACATGGAATCCGCGGTTACGCATTGCACGGCTGGTCTCGGCGCCTGGGGCTGGGCCGGCAATGAAGATGGCGATCCCGATGTGATCATGGCCTGCGCCGGCGACGTGCCGACGCTTGAGACGTTGGCTGCGGTGACGCTGTTGCGGGAATATGAGCCGGACATGCGCGTTCGCGTGGTGAACATCGTCGACCTGATGACCCTGCAATCGGCCACCGACCATCCGCATGGGTTGGAAGATCGCGATTTCGACGCGCTGTTCACCGCCGACAAGCCCGTGATCTTTGCCTATCACGGCTACCCGACGCTCATTCACAGATTGACGTATAAGCGCAACAATCACCGCAATATCCATGTCCATGGCTTCAAGGAAGAGGGCACGACCACCACGCCGTTCGACATGGTCGTTCTGAACCAGGTGGACCGCTATTCCCTTGCGCTGGATGCCATCCGGCGAAGCGAACGGTTTCAGAAGAAGACCGAAGAAGCGACCCAGCGTTATTGGACGACGATGGAACGGCATAAACTCTACATCTGCGAGCACGGCGAAGATCTGCCGGAGGTTCTCAATTGGCGCTGGACGCCTCGAACACCGGCGCCCTTTTGATCTTCGGGCGGGAGTTCCATTTCCAAGGTTGATGCAAATCAAGACAGCACGAACGGATTGCGCAAACATTGGGCCAACAAGGGAGTTTGGTTCGATGCACGATCCTGGCAATTGCGATTTGGGCCTTTATCATCTGACGAGCACCGGCTGGGTCAGGAAAGACAGCGAGCCGTTTCCTCCCAACCGCTATGAGACCTGGCTGTACGAGGAAGAGCGCCCGGCAAGCGATGCGAAAGATCGCATCCATTTGACTCGCGTCTGGCGTAAGCCCGGAGCGGCAACGGTCGAGCTCGAAAAACTGCACACCCGCTTCGGTGAAGCCATTTTGCCCGATGCCGATCGTCATCTTATATTGGATTGTTCGTGCTGAACGGATCGATCGCCGATTCAATGGACAATAAGCGCCGGAAAGTTGGCGGTTTCGAGCATATAGCGCGTGACGCCGCCGAATACGAGTTCCTTTGCCCGGCTGTGGCCATATCCTCCGAGCACCAGCAAATCCGCTCCCGCTTTGTTGGCGGCATCGACCAGCGCTTCTGCAACCGGAACTGCGCCGGGGGCTAGGTGACGGATTTCCGGTTCTATGCCGTGCCATTTCAGTTCTGCTGTCAATCGTTTGGCGTATTGGCCATAAGCCGAGGCGTCGGAATGTTCCGAAGCGATCAGAACAACCACCCTCTTGGCCGCCTCCAGCATAGGCATGGCGGCGGTCATCATGTGCGCCGCTTCCAACGTATCCTTCCAGCCGACCGCGACCGTCTCAAACGCCTTCGGAGCAGCCTTTGTATCGGACACGATCAGCATCGGTCGGCCGGAGCGAACAAGAATGTCTCCCAGCTCTCGCGGCGTGAAACCGGACGTGTCGTCGGCGCGGCCGACAACGGTCAAGTCGTGAAACCTGGCCTGCATGCCGACTTCCGTTGCAAGGTTGCCTTCGACTTGTTGCCAGCTTGCGCTTGGTGTCGACATCGCCTTGGGAGCGTCGCAGACTTGAATCGCCCGCGCTTTGCAAAACCGATCAAAACACTCGCGCGCGCTTTCGCGCCGGCGTCGGATACCTCGCTCGACTTCGTTCCACACTTCTCGTGTGATAAAGCCATCACCCGTCGTGAGCCGCAACACGTCGTCAACAGGGTTGCGGCCTACATGCAAAACATGAATGTGCGAACGAAACTGTGCCGCAGCCACATAGGCAAACCCCAGAACGCTTTCGTCCAGCTTGTCGCCCAGAAGCGGCACCAATATCGTCTTGATCATCGACGCCTCCCGGCGGATCGAGCCTATCCATACAGCAGCGCACAGAGTTGGAATTGATTGAAATCAACGTGCGCGCCGCCGACCTACGTAAACTTACCTAGGCGTTCGTTCGGATATTATCCTGGTCGATAAGGCGGCATCCTGTTGGAAATCGTCCGCGCGCCGGGGCCCAAAAGATGAATCGTCAGCAGGGTAAAAGCCAATTCGTTGCGGGGCTTTGTCTAGCTGGACTTCTTCTGGCAATCCCGCTGCCGGTGCAGGCGGAAGGCCCGGGCATTCGCGAGCTATTGACGGCACGCAGCGCCAATTCTTCCCGGACCGAACTTTACGAATTCTACGCGTCGCGCGGGTTCGAGGCGGCCTGGAACGGCGAAAATCGCAAAGTCGCCCTTGACGTATTGGCAAGCGCGGCCGGCGAAGGATTGATGCCGGAAAACTATTACTTGCCAGGCAAAGCCGACATTGCTGCGTCCGACATCGATTTGACGAGAAGCGTTCTGCGCTACGCCAAGGACGTTCGCATTGGGCGCCTGCCGCCTGCTTTCGTTTATGGAGACGCCGATTTTGGCAGTCAGCCCTTTGATGCCGGCACCGCGCTGCGAGCGGCTCTGGACAACGGCGAACTGCCAAAGTTTTTTTCCGACCTGCCGCCGGAGCAAAGCGAATACGCCTTTCTTCGAACAGCGCTGGCACAGTATCGCCGGATCGCTGCCGAGGGCGGTTGGCGTCCGTTCCCGCCGCTGAAAGGCGCTGTCGCGGATTTGCCGCCCGGCGAACAGGAGGCCCTTCTAAACCGGCTCGCCGCGGAAGATCCGACCATTGATCGCTCCACGAGCGATGAAGCCACGCTCAATGCGGCACTGCTGCGGTTCCAGTCGCGGAACGGTTTGGAAGCCGACGGCAAGATTGGTCCACACACGCTCAAGGCTTTGAACATTACGGCTTCCGCGCGGGTGCTTCAGATCGAAGCCAATATGGAACGCTGGCGCTGGCTGCCTCACCGGCTCGAAGACCGTTACATCATGGTGAACACCGCGGACGCCTCCCTGCAAGCTGTCGATAACGGCAAAGTGGTTCTCACTTCACGTGTTGTGGTGGGCAAACCCCGGAGCCCGACTCCCATGTTTGCAGCCACCATCGTCGCGGTGACCGTCAATCCGCCATGGAACGTGCCTGCTTCTATTGCGAGGAAGGAGCTGCTTCCGAAGCTCAAGCGGAATCGCGCTTATCTGGCCGGTCAGCAGATGGTCCTCAGTAAAGCGCCGCCGGGCGATCCGCACGGTCTTACCATCAACTGGGCAGCCATCTCTCGTTCGCACTTTCCCTATCAAATCCAACAGCTCCCCGGACGGACCAACGCGCTCGGACAGCTAAAACTCGAAATGCCGAACCGGTTCGACGTCTATCTGCATGATACGCCCGCCAAAGGACTGTTCGCCCGAAATGACCGCTTTTTCAGTCACGGCTGCATGCGCGTGCAACAAGTGGGCGCGCTGGCAAAATACGCGCTCACCGGAAATCCGGAAGCTGACGTGGCCCGGTTGATTGCGAAGGATGATACAACGGACCGGCTTCCCCTCGACAAGCCGCTGAGGGCGTACGTTGTGTATTGGACTGTCTTCCGGGATGCGGATGGAAACATCGCATTCCGCGATGACATCTATGGACGTGACGAGCGCCTGATTTCAGCACTTTTCACAAAGCGCATCGCCCAACGCTCCGTTCCTCAAATCGAATGCAGCGCTTGAAACCGTTGGCGAAGGTTCCTTCGGCGAAGCCGCGATCTTCCGCCATTCACGCCAGACAGGACCGGCCGCCCCTTGCGGCCACCGGCCCGGCCAGGCGAGGCGGCAGGCAAAACCGCCGCAAGCATTTGTTTCGGCAGGGCTTTACCCCAGATTTACCCCCGCCGCGGATGATGGACCGCCTAGGGCCCTGCAACTGTCCATTCATAAAGAGACGCCATGACCGCCGGCGCCGCATTGTTTTTCATCGACGCGCTGCTAGTGGCGCTGGCGTGGCCGCCGGTCGTGTGGCTCGCGGTCGACGGCGCGCATACCCCGCATCGCTGGTGGCAGGCCGCGATCTTCGCCGGGTTCAATCTGCTGTTTCTCTTCGCGCTCGGTCTTTATCGCCGCGAAGCGATTGCCGACACGAGCAACGCGCTTTCCCGCATTCCGCTGGTCACCGGCATCGCGCTGGCCGTGAGCGGATTCGTCACCGTGGTGTTCGGCTGGGGTCTGTCGCCCGCCATGTTCATCGCGGCGGCGATTTCATTTGCGTTCTGCGCGATGCTTTCGCGCGTGGTGTTCCGCAGCCTGCGCCGCCACGCGATCTTCCGCCCGCGTCTGCTGGTCGTCGGCGCAGGCAAGCGCGCCTGGGATCTCGCCTGGATTTTGCGTGAGCAGGGCCGTTATCTCTATTACGACGTCACCTTCGTCCATGACGACATCTTCGGCCCCGCCGATCCCCGCCTGACAGACGATCCCGCCATCCGCGTCATCCATTCCGCCGGCGACATCCTGCAGATCGCTCGCCAGTTGCGCGCCGACCAGATCGTGGTCGCGCCCGACGAACGGCGCGGCATGGCGCTGGAAGCGCTCATCAACTGCCGCACCGCCGGCTATCCTGTTTCGCAATATATGAGCTTCCTCGAAAAGGAAGTCCGCCGCATCGACATGAAGCGCCTCGATCTCGCCTGGGTGCTTTATTCCGAAGGCTTCTATGTCGGCCCGTTGCATCGCGTCCTCAAGCGCATCCTCGACATCTTCGTGAGTCTGCTGATCCTCATCTTCTTCCTGCCGGTGTTGCTGATCGGGATGCTCGCCGTCTGGCTGGGCGACCGTCACAACGCCTTCTACAGCCAGGAGCGCGTCACGCGCGGCGGCCGCGTGTTCAAGATTTTGAAACTGCGCTCCATGCGCATCGATGCGGAGAAAGACGGCGCCGTCTGGGCCGCGCAGAAAGACAATCGCATCACCCCGGTCGGCGAATTCCTGCGCCGCAGCCGCATCGACGAACTACCGCAACTGTTGAACGTGCTCAAAGGCGACATGTCGCTTGTCGGCCCGCGCCCCGAACGGCCGCAATTCGTCGCGGAACTCGCGCAGCAATTGCCGCTCTATCAGGAACGCCACGCCGTCAAGGCGGGCCTCACCGGCTGGGCGCAGATCAACTATCCCTACGGCGCCTCGCTCGACGACGCGCGCTCCAAGCTCAGCTACGATCTCTACTATGTGAAAAACTTCAGCATCTTCTTCGACGTGCTGATCATCATGCAGACCTTGCGCGTCGTCCTCTGGCCCGGTTCAGGCGTGCGCTAAAGCGATTTCAGCCACGGAATAAGCCGAGCGTTCACCTCCGCAGGCCGTTCCTGCTGCGTCCAGTGCCCGCAACCTTCCAGAACGTCGGCCACGCGCAAATCGGTCACTTCCTTGCGCATGATGGCTAGAGGATCGCCGCGCCCCGCCAGATTGAACGCCGGGTCTTTCGTGCCCCCGACAAAGAAAGCGGGTTGCTCGATCTTCCGTCCCGTGAATTGCTTCAGATATTCAAAGTCGCGATCATGGTTGCGATAGCGGTTGAGCGGCCCGCGAAAACCGGACCCCTCGAATTCCGAAACATAATAATCGAGATCGGCAGCCGTCAGCCAGGCCGGAAACGGATCGGGATCCGGCAGGCCGGTCAGCAGTTTGTCGCCCACTTTCTTGTCGCGCGGCCACGCGTTCACGGCATCGCCGCTCGTCGCATAGAAGAAGCGTCGCAGGAAATCGCGCACATCGCGCTCCAGCTCCGCTTCGGCCACGCCTTCGTCCTGGAAATAGTGCTGGTAAAAGAAATGTCCCTTCGAGGTGAACACCGCCTCGTAGATTTCCCGAAACGACCGCTGCAACACCCCCGTATAAGGCACCGACAACGCCGCCACCGCGCGCACGCGATCTGGCCGCGTCAGCGCGCTGTTCCAGACCATCGGCGCGCCCCAATCGTGTCCCAACAGAATCGCGTGGCTGTCCGGGCTCAACGCTTCGATCACGCCGCAGATATCGCCGATCATGTGCTCCATGTCGTAGTCGGAAACGGCGGGCGGTTTGTCCGATCCGCCATAGCCGCGCACGTCGATGGCGCACGCCGTGAAACCAGCCTCCGCCACCGGCCCGATCTGGTGCCGCCACGAAAACCACGACTCGGGAAAGCCGTGCACCATCACCACCAGCGGCCCGGAACCCTCCACGGCGCAACGAATGCGGATATCGGGCAGATCGACAAACCGGAAGTTGGGCATGGCGTCCTCACGTTATTTTCTTGCGCGCTTAAAATAACCGTACCCGCTTTCCCTGCCCGCCACTCATATTACTCAGGACAGGGGAGGGGCGTTGAAAAACCGGCGCGATTTCTGGGCGCAGACCTTTGCCGAATACCGTTTTGCGCTCAACCGATACTTTCGCAGGCGAGGGGCCGATGACGCCGAAGACCTCGCCCAGGAGGTCTATTTGCGTCTTCTGCGCGGCGACGCGGCCGATGCCCTCGCCATCGAAAGCCCCGAAGCCTATCTGTTCACGGTCGCCGCCAACCTGTTGCGCGAGCGCGGCGCCACGATGCGCAGGCGCGGCCTGAGCATCGACATCGATGCGGTGGACGAAGGCCTGCTCCCCACCGAAGCCTCGCCGGAAGACGAACTGGTGCGCACGGTGCGCGACCGCCGCCTCGCCGAAGCCGTGGACTCGTTGCCCGCCAAATACCGCCAGGTGATCGTGATGCACTATCACGAAAACCAGACCTATCAGCAGATGGCGGGCCATTTCGGCGTCACGCCGCACGCCATCAAGAAATATGTCAGCCAGGCGCTTCGCCTTTGCCGCCGCAAATTGCGGCATCTGGAGCGGCCATGAACGTCAGCGCCGGAGAAGAACAATTGCGCGATCTGATCGCCGAACAGGCGGCGGAATTTTATGTCGCGCACCGCTCGGGCGATCTCACCCGCGAACAGGAACAGGAATTCCTGCGCTGGCTGCGCACCTCGCCGCTGCACGTCGCGGAATATCTGAGCATCGCGGGCATCGCCAAGGATCTCGGCCGCATCGCGCCCTTGATCGACGCCGCGTCGCGCGGCACCGACGAAGACGAGAACATCGTCGCCATCAACCCGTCGGCGTTCTCATCCGAACCGCCCTCATGGCGCGGTTCCGAACGCGATGTCCGCCGCAAACGCCTTATCTGGTCGGCGGTCGCCTCTCTCGTCGTCGTGGCCGTTGCCCTCGCGGGCGTCCTCACCTTCCGCGATGCCGACAAGAGCGTGCGCTACACCACCGCGCGCGGCGAACAGCGCACCTGGCAACTGGCCGACGACACCATTGTCCACCTGAATTCGGATTCATCCCTGCTGGTCGATTTCACCGCCCGCCGCCGCGATGTCAGCATCGAGCGCGGGCAGGTCTATTTCGAAGTCGCGAAGGATGCCAACCGCCCGTTCATGGTGCGCGCGGGCAACTACACTTTCCGCGACATCGGCACGTCGTTCGACGTGTTCCGCAAGGAAACCGGTACCGTCGTCTCGGTGGTCGAAGGCAAGGTCGCCATCTGGAAGGACGAAAAGAACGGCCTCCTGCCGGGCCTGAGCACGCAGAAACATCTCGAAGACCTGACGGCAGGTGATCAGGCCACCATCACGCAAACCAGAATCGTCGAGCGCGAAGACGCCAAGATGGTGCAAAAGAAAGCCATCGCCTGGCTACGGCAGGAGATCGTGTTCGACGGCGAAACCATCGCCGCCGCGGCGAACGAGTTCAACCGCTACAACCGCATGCAGATCGCCGTCGACGACACGCGCGTCGCCCAAATGCCGATCAGCGGCGTCTTCCACATGTACGGCGTCAAATCCTTCGCCCGATTCCTGGATGCGCTTCCCGGCGTCCAAACCCAAGCGCAAGGCGACGTGCTCCACGTCACGGGCCATGCGGAAAGCCATAATTGATGCCGCCGCAACACGCCATGGAACAAAAAAATCGTACCCGGTTTGCCGCGCGCACACTCTTCATCATTGAACGGCCACCAAGCGCTTCGGCGAACATCTTGGCTTGGCCGCGTTTGCGAGCAGGGGGGATCCGCATCGTGCGTCTTGCAAAACTGTTGATGCTATCGGCAACCATCGCCACCGCGACTTTGGGCGTGGCCGTGGCCGGGGAGGCGCAGGCCAATACGTTGAACGCCGCCATCGCCCCGATGCCGCTTAACCGCGCGCTCGAACAATACGCCAAGCAGACGGGTCTTCAGGTCGTCTATGTGTCCGCCACTGCAAGCGGCGTGAAAAGCTCGGGTGCTGCCGCCGGCCTCACGCGCGAAGCCGCGTTGCGCGCACTCCTGTCTGGAACGGGTCTGGAATCCCGCTTCATCGATTCCGGCACGGTAACGATCACCAAGGCCGAACGACATACCGAGATCGTCCCAATCCAGATCGCGCAAGCAGCGCCCAGCCGACCCGCCGTCGAAACCGTCACCGTTACGTCGTCCAAGCTCGGCGGTGCTGACGTGCAATCGATCCCCATCGCCATTACGGCGCTCAGTCAGGAACAATTGACGGCCACGCAAACCGCCGGCGGCCCCGATCTGGTGAAGCAGGTGCCAAACCTCACCTTCACCAAAACGAATTTTACCGGCTACAGCATCCAGATTCGCGGCATCGGCACACAGGCGATTTCGGTTGCCACCGATCCTGCCGTCGCCGTCGCTTTCAACGACGTGCCCTTCATCCGCAATCACTTCTTCGAACAGGAATTCTACGACGTCGGCCAGGTCGAGATTCTGCGCGGCCCCCAAGGCACACTCTATGGCCGCAACGCAACGGCCGGTGTGGTGAACCTGATTTCTGCCAAACCCACCGATCAGTTCGAAGCCATGGCCTCCGCCGACATCGGCAATTATCACCAGCGCCGTTTTGAAGGCATGGTGAACATCCCCATCGTTGATGACCGCCTCGATATCCGTGTCGCCGGCGAATGGACCAAGCGTCAGGGCTACAGCTTCAATGAAATCACCAACCAACGCATCGATGGCCGCGATCTGTGGTCTGGCCGCGTCACCATCGGCTGGAAACCGCTCGACAAGCTGCAGACCTACCTGATCTGGGAGCATTTCTCGGAAGACGACGACCGCATCCGTTCCAGCAAGCAGCTTTGCAAGAAAGACCTTGGACCGACTGAAGTCGACGGTGTGCAACTTCCGCCCGACAATGGCGTCTTCGGAACGACCAGCTATTTGAGCCAAGGTTGTCTTCCCACCTCGCTCTATTCGCCGCAAGCCTTCCAGACGCCGAACGGCTTTTCATTCCCGTTCATCGCGATTGACGAGAATTATCACATCCTCAACGGCAGTATTGATCCTTACGCCAGTACGGTTCAATCGACGAATCTACGCGTGATCGAATCCACGCTCGATCCCACCTACAAAGCCAAGAACGACGTGGTGGAATTCAATGCCGATTATCAACTGACGCCTGAACTGACGTTCACATCGCAAACCGGCTTCAACCACGACTTCCTGTTGTCGACGGAAGACTTCAACCGCTTCAACACCTCGCCCGGCATTTTCAACTCCGGGCCTTGGGATGGTGTGGGTGTCGTGACAAGCCCGACGGGTGTCTTCTGCGATCCTCAACTCGGCTGTACCGACCGCCTCGTCAGCGAAGACATGTCGAACGAACATGCCTGGCAATTGAGCCAGGAATTCCGCTTGGCGTCTCACTTCAACGGTCCGGTCAATTTCAGCATCGGCGGCAACTATCTGCATTACGAGACGGAAGAAAACTATTACGTCTTCAACAATGCGGTGACGGCTTATTCCTTGGCCGCTTCCTCCATTTGGACGGCCGTTCCGACAGGTTTGCCGCCCGGCGCGTTTGGCGGTCCGGCGTGGCCGACGGGCTTTTCGAATGCGCAATGCCTGGGCGGTCTCTATTACTCCAACCCGGCGGCCAGCAATCCCGTGGGTTGCGTCTATATCGATCCCAATCCGCTTTCGAGCCTCGACAACGAAGGCCACAATTATTTCCTCAGCCAGAATCCCTATCTGCTGGATTCCTACGCGGTGTTCGGCGAGCTCTACTATCAGATTTTCTCCGATCTCAAACTCGTTGGCGGCTTGCGCTTCACCGAAGATCGCAAGCATTTTGTCGATATCCCAAGCTGGATCGCGGCTCCCGGTTACGGCTATGCCTCCGATCAGGTGATCGATCAGGATTGGGATCAATTCACGGGACGTGCCACCGCGAATTGGACGCCGAAACTCGATTTCACCGATCAAACGCTCGTCTACGTATCCTACGCGCATGGCTACAAGGCCGGTGGCGCCAATCCGCCCGGCCCCACCTTGCTTGGTTCCTCAAAGATACAGGTCGCCCATCCGCTCACGTTTGACCCGGAATTTGTCGATGCGTTCGAACTCGGCACCAAGAACACGTTGTTCGATGGTGCGCTGACGCTGAACGCAGACGCATTCTATTATAATTACGAGCACTATCAGATTTCGCAGATCGTCGACCGCACGGCGATCAACCTGAACTTCGATGCCCATGTGAAAGGCGCCGAACTCGAAGCGACATGGGAGCCTGTACCGGGCCTGCGCTTCAATTTCGCCGGCGGTTACGAAAACACGTCGGTTGCCAAAGGCTCGCAAGCCATCGACTTGATGGATCGCACGGCTGGGCATGAAGGCTGGATGGTGGTCAAGCCATTCATCACCCAATCGTCCAACTGTATCGTTCCCACCTATGTCATTGCGGCTATCGTTCAAGAGCCCCACAACGCCACGTTCCTCGATTTGCCGGGTGCTTGCGTGGACTCTTATGTCTACCACGGCGATCCCGTGCACATTCCGCCGCCCGGCTATCCCGGCTACGACTACCGCACGGCGCCGAACAACGGCGAAGGCTTCTTCAAGGATCTGGGCGGCAACGAGTTGCCGAACGCCCCGCCGTTCACCGTCTCGGCCGGCGCGCAATACAGCATGCCGCTCACGACCGATTGGGCCGGCACGCTGCGCGGCGACTTCTATTGGCAAGATCAGTCCTGGGGCCGCATCTTCAACGACGATCCCTATGACCGCATTCACGGCTACAAGAATTTGAATCTCGCATTGATCTTTACCAACCAGGGCGGCTGGCAGGTCATGCTCTATGACAAGAACGTCTTCAACACCACGGCGATCACCGGAACCTTCCTCAACAGCGACGACGCCGGGCTCACGACCAATCTGTTCCTGACGGATCCGAAACTCATCGGCATCCGCGTGACGAAGAATTGGTGAGGGGGAAACGATGAGTGAGCTGATCAACAAACAACAAGACACGCAATCCACCTGGCGGCTGATGGCCAGCGCCTCTGCGCTCACATTGATCGCGTCCATCTGCGCGATGGAGAACGCAGCCGCGCACGAAGGGGACCGTCCTACGGTCTGGATCGAGCTTGGCGGCCAGTTGGAACGGCTGGAGAGTTCGCAACCGTCCTTCGAGCCGGCCTTCCTCAACAACGCGACCGCAACCGTCGCGCCCGTCTCGCCTTTCGACGCGCAACGCGCGCCGCGTTACAGCTATGGCGGCGAAGGCAAGCTGATCTTCGAACCTGCCGGAACGGATTGGCTTCTGTCGGCGGGCGTGCGTTACGGCCGCTCGAATGGCGGCAAGCACATCCACCAGCAGACGCAGTATCACACCTCTCCGTTCGGCCAATATCCCTACGCCTTCACCGATGTGCGCGCCAAGGATCGCGAGAGCCATATGGTTCTCGATTTCCGGGCGGGCAAGGATTGGGGCTTGGGCATGTTCGGCCGCGGCGCGCATTCCGCGCTCAGCATCGGCGTGCGCTATGCGCAATTCTCGTCGAAAGCCGATGTCAGCATCAGCCATATCCCGACATCCAATCCTTACGGCTATCGTCTCTTTTATCAGACGGGCCACATCGACCGCAGCTTCAGAGGCATCGGCCCCTCGCTCGCATGGGAAGGCTCCGCGCCGATCCTGGGCAGCTCCGACACATCCACCGTCACCTTCGACTGGGGCGCCAATTTCGCACTTCTTTTCGGACGGCAGAAATCGGACGTCGCCCACAACACGCACGCCAACCGGCGCTATGTGGGCCTCGTCTACAGCACGGGTGCTGCGCGCAACGCGTCGAAGTCGGTCACAGTCCCCAATCTGGGCGGCTTCGCCGGATTCTCGGTGCGTTACGACAACGCAAAGGTCTCATTCGGCTATCGCGCCGACTATTTCATGGGCGCCATCGATGGCGGTCTCGACACCAGAGACAGCAAGAATCTCAGCTTCCATGGACCTTTCGCCGCGATCAGTCTGGGCTTCGGGGGATAATCGGGCATAAGGCTCCGGCGGCCCTTTCTTGGCCGCCCGGAATCTGGCAGCTATCGGCCAGCCCAGCCGAGGCCCACATGCTCAAATGGTTCCAGGCCCTCATGCCGAGGGAAGACCGCTTCTTTCCGATGTTCGGCCGCCATGCGGCCACGCTGGTGGCAGGCGCCGAAGCTCTGCGCGATCTGTTGAACGGCACATGCCCGCCCGCCGAAGGCTGCGACCGCATCGTGCGCCACGAACACGAGGCCGACACCATCACGGCGGAAGTACTCATGGCCGTGCGCCGCTCCTTCATCACCCCGTTTGACCGCGGCGACATCAAGGATCTCATCAACGCGATGGACGACTCCATCGACCAGATGCAGAAAACCGCCAAGGCCATCACCATCTTCGAGGTCGAAACGTTCCAGCCGCAGATGCGCGCCATCGGCGATCTCGTCGTGCGCGCCTCCAAACTCATCGCCGAAGCGATAGCCCTGCTGGGCTCGATGAAGATGAACGCCGCCCGCCTCAACGCCATCACCGAAGAGGTCATCAAGCTCGAAGGCGAATCCGACGATCTGCACGACCAGGGCATCAAGGCGCTGTTCAAGGGGCCGGGCCAGGCCAGCCCGATGGAATACATCGTCGGCAACGAGATCTACGACCATCTGGAAAAGGTGCTCGACCGTTTCGAGGATGTCGCCAACCGCGTCAGCGGCATCCTGATCGAAAGCGTCTGACCGGCAATGTCCGCCGACGCCATCCTGATCCTCCTCATCGCCACGGCGCTTCTGTTCGATTTCCTCAACGGCCTGCACGACGCCGCCAATTCCATCGCCACCATCGTGTCCACCCGCGTGCTCTCGCCGCGTTATGCGGTGTTCTGGGCCGCGTTCTTCAATTTCATCGCCTTCTTCGTCTTCGGCCTGCATGTGGCCAAAACCATCGGCACCGGCATCGTCTCGGCGGACGTCATCAACGACACGGTGATCTTCGGCGCGCTTCTGGGCGCCATCGTGTGGAACATCATCACCTGGCTTGCGGGCATTCCGTCGTCCAGTTCGCACGCGCTGATCGGCGGCCTGGTCGGCGCGGGCGTGGCGCACGCCGGATGGTCGTCGGTGGTCTGGAGCGGGCTCGGCAAGACCATCGCTGCCATCGTGCTGTCGCCGGGCCTGGGCTTTTTGCTGGCGCTGCTGCTCGTGCTGCTCGTCTCGTGGATGTTCCTGCGCTACACGCCGCTCGCCGTCGACGGCATCTTCCGCAAGGTGCAGTTCGTCTCCGCCTCGCTCTATTCGTTGGGCCACGGCGGCAACGATGCGCAGAAGACCATGGGCATCATCGCAGCCCTTCTTTATGCGCACGGCATCACCAAGGGCGGCTTCTCGGTGCCGTTCTGGGTGGTCCTGACGTGTCAGGCCGCCATGGCGTTCGGAACGCTCGCGGGCGGCTGGCGTATCGTAAGGACCATGGGCTCGCGCATCACGAGGCTGTCCCCACTGCAAGGCGTCTGCGCGGAGACGGCAGGCTCGATCACGCTCTTCCTCGCCACCTATCTCGGCATACCTGTTTCGACGACTCACACTATAACGGGAGCGATCATCGGCGTCGGCGCGTCGCGGCGCGTCTCGGCGGTCAGATGGAATGTGGCGCGCGGCATCGTGACGGCCTGGGTCGTCACCATCCCCGCCGCCGGGTTGATGGGAGCGCTCTTTTTTGAGCTCGGCAAGTTGATAGGGCTGTAGATGGCGCGCGCGGTTGCGAAAGCCAAACACCCGACTGCGGAGTCGGCGCTGCGCACCCAATACGCCGCGCTGTGCTGGCGCGACGAAGGCGAACTCGAGATCCTGCTCATCACCTCGCGCGAGACCCGGCGCTGGCTCATCCCCAAGGGCTGGCCGATAGACGGCCGCCAGCCATGGGAAAGCGCCGCCCGCGAAGCGCTGGAAGAGGCCGGCGTCGAAGGCACTGTGGGCCGCGCCGCGCTCGGCACTTATGTTTACGATAAGCGCATGGCCGGGGGCGTGCTGGTGTCCTGTTCGGTCGCGGTCTATCCCCTGAAATTCGCCCGCCAGCGCAAGCAATGGCGCGAAAAAGATCAGCGCGACCAGCAATGGTTCAAGGTGGCCCAAGCCATCGAAGCCGTTCAGGAACAGGGCCTTAAGCAGATCCTGCGGACCTTCGCGACGGCGCCTCGCTAGCTTTTCCTCCCCCGCTTGCGGGGGAGGGGGACCGCGAAGCGGTGGAGGGGGGCAATCTCCGCACGCGCGTACTTCCCCCCTCCGCCCTCGCTTCGCTCGCGGCACCTCCCCCGCAAGCGGGGGAGGAAGGCACGCGGGATTTGCCGCGCCCGAATCAGGTGGCACCACCCCCAAACTTGTGCCTAAAGTCCGCCCACGCCACTTACTGAGGATTTGTCATGTCTGAAGCATACATCGTTGCGACCGCCCGCACGGCGGGCGGAAAGAAGGGCGGCCGCCTCGCGGGCTGGCACCCCGTGGATATGGCGGGGCAGGTGCTGAACACCCTTGTCGACCGCGCCAAGATCGACCCCGCCCAGGTGGAAGACGTGATCATGGGCTGCGTGAGCCAGGTCGGCGAACAGGCGATCAACGTCGCCCGCAACGCGGTGCTGGCGTCGAAGCTTCCCGAAAGCGTGCCCGGCACCAGCGTGGACCGTCAGTGCGGCTCCTCCCAGCAGGCGCTCCATTTCGCGGCGCAGGCCGTGATGAGCGGTTCGATGGATGTGGTGATCGCCGCTGGCGTCGAAGCGATGACGCGCGTGCCGATGGGCCTCTCCGCCGCCCTTCCCGCGAAGGAAGGCTTCGGCATGTACAAGAGCTCGAAGATGGAAGAGCGCTACCCCGGCATCATGTTCAGCCAGTTCATGGGCGCCGAGATGATCGCCAAGAAATACGACCTGACGAAGGACGAACTCGACGCTTTCGCCTATGAAAGCCACCGCCGCGCCATTGCCGCGACGCAAGCGGGCGCCTTCAAGGACGAAATCGTCCCGCTCGAAATCACCACGAAAGACGGCACAAAAGAACTGCACACCGTCGACGAAGGCATCCGCTTCGACGCGAGCCTCGAGGGCATCAAGAACGTGAAGCTGCTCGCTGAAGGCGGCCGCGTCACCGCCGCCACGTCGAGCCAGATCTGCGACGGCGCATCCGGCGTGATCGTCGTCAACGAAAAAGGCCTCAAGCAGTTGGGCGTCGCCCCGCTCGCCCGCATCGTCCACATGACGGTGATCGGCCACGATCCGGTCATCATGCTCGAAGCCCCCATCCCGGCATCGCAGCGCGCGCTGAAGAAGGCGGGCCTCTCCATCGACGACATCGACCTCTACGAAGTGAACGAAGCCTTCGCGCCCGTCCCGGTCGCCTGGCTGCGCGAACTCAAGGCCGACCCGGAAAAGATCAACGTCAACGGCGGCGCCATCGCACTCGGCCACCCGCTCGGCGGCTCCGGCACCAAACTGATGACCACGCTCGTCAACGCCCTCAAGCAGCGGGGCAAGAAGTACGGCCTGCAAACGATGTGCGAAGGCGGCGGTCTGGCCAACGTGACGATTGTGGAACGGCTTTAAGAGACGTTCGATAAAGAAGACGAGGGCGCTGCATTGAAAACGCAGCGCCCTTTTTTCTTACCTCCCCCTACGCGGGGGTTCGTAGCGACAGCGTGCGAACGACGCGCGCAGCGCGGCGGGTGGGGGCCGCCCGAAGAATAGCCGCCACCACTTCTTCCTTTCTCTCCATCACCTCAACATTCCAAAACCGCAAAACTCGATACCCTCGCGAATTGAGATAAAGCGTTCGCTTCTCATCGTGTTGCACATTCTCCGGCTCCCCATGCTGTGCCCCATCGATCTCAACGATGACCTTCGCCCGATGACAAACAAAATCCGCGATGTAATTCCCAATCGGTGCCTGCCTGCGAAAATGAAATCCAAGCGGTTTCAACGCGCGCAACGCAAACCAAAGCCGATACTCGGCCTCTGTCGGATGCTTCCTGAGATACCGAGCCCGCTGCAGCAGCCCCCCACCCGCCGGTTCTCCGCTATCGCTCCGAACCGTCGACCTCCCCGCGTAGGGGGAGGTAAGTAGAGTGCGATTGATGCGTGGCATCTTTCCCATATCGGAAAGCTGCACCAGACTTGTCGCAGAAATATCTTCGACCTCTCTCATTTCTTATCTCCCCCTACGCGGGGAGGTCGACATCGCGGAACGCGATGGCGGGTGGGGGCCGCTGCCACATTGGTTACTATCGAACACTTTTCTCCAGCGCGTCCCTGGAAAAACACGAGAGCAATCGAACACCTCCAAACCTGCGGTAAAATCCGCCGCATGGACCACGAGATCACATCGCAAGAACCTGCAATTGCACCCCAGGGGGAGGGGGTGCGCGAAAATCGGAAAACGACTAACCCACCGGAATCAAAGCGCAAACCCGGCGGACAGCCCGGCAATCGCAATGCGTTGAAGACCGGTCTGCATACGGCGCAGGTTCGTGCGTTCGATGCGCGGGTGCGCGCCTGCAAGAAGCGCGCAAGAGAATTGATAAAACTCGCAGAGGCAGAACTTGCACTTACCTCCCCCTACGCGGGGAGGTCGACGCGCGAAGCGCGGCGGGTGGGGGGACGTGCAACGAATTCGGTGTCCGCCTTTCACCACGGCGCCCCCACCCGTCGTCGCGCCGATGCGCGCCGCCGACCTCCCCGCAAGGGGGAGGTAAGTGCGCTTACCGCCTGCAACAACGCGAAATTTGCCAACCCCCCACCATCGCGTCAGGATTACCCCCAACCGCTATCGCGAAAACAGAAACGCCGGGAGCACGCCGATGAAATTCACCTGGTTCAACCTGATGCCGTGGCCCTATCTGCCCGACGACTTCCGGCAGACCAACCGTTCCGTCTGGGTCGACATCAATTCCCGTCTGTTCGATCCGGTGAAAAGCCACGAGGTCTACAACACCTATCTCGATCTTCTGGAATACGCCTCCACGCTCGGCTTCGACGGCATCGGCGTGAACGAGCACCACCAGAACGGTTACGGCATCATGCCATCGCCCAACATCATCGCGGCCACACTCGCGCGCCGCACCAAGGATGTGGGGATCGTCGTGCTCGGCAATTCGATCGCGCTCTACAATCCGCCCGTGCGCGTGGCGGAGGAGTTCGCAATGCTCGATTGCATTTCGGGCGGGCGTCTCGTGGCCGGTTTCCCGGTCGGCACCTCGATGGATACCAATTATTGCTACGGCCAGATTCCCTCGCTCACCCGCGAGAAATACATGGAAGCGCACGATCTCATCATGCGCGCCTGGCACGAGCCCGATCCGTTCGCGTTCAACGGCCGCTACAACAAGCTGCGTCACGTCAACATCTGGCCGCGCCCGATTCAGAAGCCGCATCCGCCGGTTCACATTCCCGGTGGCGGCTCCATCGAGACCTACGATTTCTGCATCGACAACACCTACTCATATTCATATCTGTCGTTCACCGGCTACATCCGCGCCAAGGCGCTGATGCAGGGATATTGGAATCGCGTGGCCGAACGCGAAGTGCCCGACAAATCGCCCTATCGCGCGGGCTTCGCGCAAACCATCTGCGTGGCCGAAACCGACGCCGAGGCGCGCAAGCTCTACGAAGAACACATCATGTATTTCTACAATCGCTGCCTGCATGTGTTCGCGGGCTTCGCCGATGCACCCGGCTATCGTACGATCAAGACCATCCAGTCCGGCGCGCTGTCGCAATACGCCCCGCCGCGTCCGTTCTCGGATGTGACGTGGGAAGAGTTGACAGAAGGCGGTCACGTCATCGCCGGTTCGCCGGAAACCGTGCGCCAGCGCATGGAAGACCTCATCAAGTCGCTGCACGTCGGCAACATCTTCTGTCTGCTGCACGTCGGGAACATGCCGAAGGAGAAGTGCATGTATTCCACCAAGCTCTTCGCGGAGAAGGTGATGCCGAAGCTGCGTGACATGTTCCCCGACTATGCGAATGACGACCGCTTCTGGTGTCATCCCATCGACAAGCGCGTCACGCCGGGAAGTCTGCCGACCGAACGCGAAGCGGCAGCAGCCGTCGCGGCGCGCTAGGGGAGGGCGAGATGGAATTGAAAACCGTTGCCGCTCCTAAAGTCCCAGTCCGCTATTTCGAAGGCGGCAAAGGCGAACCGCTTGTCTTTCTGCATGGCGCAGGTGGCGTGCTCGCGGGCGATCCGTTCCTCAATGCGCTCGCGCAGAAATATCACGTCTACGCCCCGCTCACGCCCGGTTATGGCGATTCCGAGGAATGCCCCGAAATCCGCGACATGCTGGATTTCACCTTGCATTACTGGGATGTGGTCGATGCGCTGGGCCTGAAGAACCCGATCATCGTCGGTCATTCCATGGGCGGCATGATCGCCGCCGAAATGGCCGCCATCGCGCCGCACGATGTATCGCGATTGGCGCTCATCTGCCCTGGCGGTCTGTGGCTCGACACGCACCCGATCCCCGACATCTTCTCGACGATGCCGTACGAATATCCCGCGCTGCTGTTTCACGACGTGAAGAAAGGCACGGAGTTGCTCACCGCCGGAATGGCGCTCGACGATCCCGAATGGCTGAAAGGCTTCCTCATCACCAACGCCCGCCAGATGGGCATGGCGGGGCGCATCCTGTTCCCCGTGCCCGATCGCGGATTGTCGTCGCGCCTTTATCGCATCAAGGCGAAGACGATCCTGATCTGGGGCGACAACGACAGGCTGATCGTTCCGGCATACGCCCATGCGTTCAAGAAGGGCATTCCCAATTCCGAACTCGTGGTGATCCCCGAAGCAGGTCACATGGTGACCTTGGAGAAAACCGAGCAGGTGATCTCCGCCATCGGGAGGTTGGGCTAGAGGATTCCCAAATCCTCGAATGTCGGGTTGGGGCCGCTCTGCACGTCCGCCGGTTTGACGAAAGCGATGCGGCAATAGAGCCCCTCAGGTGGAAAATCGAGCGTCACCGCGCCCGATTTTTCGCGCGCCGCCGCGAATTTGATGACGCGCGTGCCAAAGCCCGCTTGCGTTGGCGCTTCGCAACGCGGCCCGCCCGTTTCCTTCCATTCGATCTCTACACGGTCGCCTTCCGGCACCGGATTGTGCCACCAGCTCAGGCTCACCTTTCCCTGTGCCACCGACAGCGCACCATATTTGAGCGCGTTGGTCGCAAGCTCGTGGATGGCGAGCGCAATCGCGCCGCCCGTTTCCTCCGATACCTCGATCGGCGTGCCTTCGATGGAAATGCGCGAACCCTGGTCCTCCATGAACGGCGCAAGTGTCGCGCGCGCGATCTCTCCCAATTCCAGCGAGACCTTGCCGCGCGCCATCACCAGATCGGCCGCCGCGCTCAGCGCGTGCAACCGTCCGGTCAGCTTGGAGAGGAACAGGTCGACCGCCGGATCGTTGCGCGGCCTGGAGCTTTGCGCCAGCGATCCGATCACCGTGAACAGGTTCTTGAGCCGGTGCCGCAACTCCCCGATCACCATCTCGCGCCGGTCGCGCGCCAGCCTGCGTTCATGGATGTCGGTGAGGATCGTCACCCATTCGCGCGGGTTGCCGCTAGAATCGTTGATCGGCACCGCGCGCGCCGCGAACCAGCGCCAGTCGTTCGAGGGCGCGTGCCAGATGCGAACTTCGGCGGTGTGAGCTTGCGGCGAATCCACCGTCCAGCTCTTGAACACCAGCCTGCTGCGATCGTCTTCATGGATGCTTTGGCTCCAGGCGTCGCCCCGATAATTCGGCCAGCGCACACCCGTGATCTCGGCCCATCCCGGCTGCGGTTCCTCGACGTTGCCGTCCGCATCGGTCGTCCACACCACGCCCGACGTCGCGCTCACCAGTTGCCGGTAACGGTTCTCGTTGCGCTCCATTCGCTGCAGTACGCTGCGCAGCCATTGGGCGAGCACCACCTGCAGCGAAGCCGCGCCCACAAACGATGCGATATTCAGCCATTGGGTAAAGTTGGGCATCGTCACGGCCCAGGCTGGAGCCATGAACAGCCACGTCCCCACCACCGCGCTCACGACGATGCAGGCAAGCCCCATCTGCCATCCGGTCAGGATTGTGATGATCATCACCGCCGGGAAATAGAAGGCGAAGAATCCCACATGCGGCACGGCGAGCCCGAACGCCGCACGCACCAGCGTCATCGCCGCCACGGCGACGATCAGCAGAAAGATGCGGAACGCCACGCTGCGCTGCTTGAGGATATAGGCGACCAGCGGCGCGCTGCCCGCATTGGCGCGTGTTTCACTCGCAGAGGCTTCGAACAATCTCGGCACCCGCTTTCGTCCAGCCCACGAAATAAGGAGAAACCCGTGCAGACGCCCCGAGTTACAGGGTGCGAATGCCACCCTTGAGGCCGTCTATATCAGCCGGTTTGTTCCCCTCAAGCAACATCATTTCCCGCCGCTGGCAACATCGATTTTCCTTGACAAGCACCCTCCGGGGCCAAACCGTTTGAGGACAGCTATTGGGTGAGACGAAACCATGGATTCCACCTACGATCTGGTCATAAGGGGCGGTTCCGTCGCCGACGGAAGGGGCGGCGCGCCCGCGGAAGCTGACATCGCCATCGCCGGCGGGCGCATCGCCGCAACAGGAAAAATCGCCGGTAAGGGCCGCGAGGAGATCGACGCCAAAGGCCGCCTCGTCACCCCCGGCTTCGTCGACATCCACACACATTACGACGGCCAGGCGACGTGGGATTCGCATCTTACGCCGTCGAGCTGGCACGGCGTGACCACGGTGGTGATGGGAAACTGCGGGGTCGGCTTCGCGCCCGTCCGCAGGGCCGACCGCGACCGCCTGATCGAATTGATGGAAGGCGTCGAAGACATTCCCGGCGTCGCCCTGCACGAAGGCCTGAGCTGGAACTGGGAAAGTTTCGGGGACTATCTCGACGCACTCGAAACCCGCCAGCGCGATATCGACATCTGTGCGCAGCTTCCGCATGGCGCCTTGCGCGTCTATGTCATGGGTGAACGCGGCGCCAAACTCGAACCCGCGACGGAAGACGACATCGCGCAGATGCGCCGCCTGAGCGCGGAAGCGATGCGCGCGGGGGCGATCGGCTTTTCGACTTCGCGCACGCTCAATCATCGTTCCGTCAAGGGCGAGCCCACGCCGTCGTTGCGCGCCACCGAAGCGGAATTGATGGGCATCGCACGGGGCCTGGCCGATGCCGGCAGCGGCGTGATCGAAATGATTTCCGATTTCAACGCGCCGGATCTCGAAACCGAATTCGGCATGATCCGCCGCCTGGTGGAAGCGTCCGGACGGCCGCTATCACTTTCCCTGGCACAGGCGCACAGCATTCCCGAAAGCTGGCGCACCTTGCTTGGCCTGATCGAGGAAACCGCACGCGACGGCTTGCCGATCCGCGCACAGGTTGCCCCGCGCCCCATCGGAATCTTGCTGGGTTTGCAGGGAACGCTCAATCCGTTCTCCGCCCATAGGGCCTTTGCCGAGATCAAGGACAAGCCGCTTGCCGAGAAGGTGGCGCTCATGCGCGACCCGTCGTTCCGCGCGCGCATCATGGCCGAGGCCGACACACGCCAGAACCACCCGCTGGCGCGCCGCGTGATGGCATTCGACCGCGTCTTCCCGCTCGGCGATCCGCCGAATTACGAACCACCGCGCGAAACGGCACTGGCCGAGCTGGCGAAGCGCGAGAATCGCGACCCGGCCGAACTCGCTTACGACATGTTGTTGGAAAACGAGGGCAAGAACTTCTTGTTCATGCCCTTCGCCAACTACGCGCACTACAATCTCGATGCCTGCGGCGAGATGATCGCCCATCCAGATTGCGTGATGGGCTTAGGCGACGGCGGTGCCCACGTCGGCATCATTTCCGATGCGAGTTATGCCACATATCTTTTGACGCATTGGGGCCGCGACCGCGCCAGCGGCAAGTTCGACATCGGCTGGCTCGTCAAGCGTCAGACACACGATACCGCTCGCGCCGTCGGCCTCAACGATCGCGGCGTGATCGCGCCCGGCATGAAAGCCGACATCAACGTGATCGATTTCGATTCGCTGAAGGTTGAAGCGCCCGTGATGGCATTCGATCTGCCCGCCGGCGGCAAGCGCCTGTTGCAGGGCGCGCAAGGATATGACGCAACCATCGTCTCCGGCGAAATCGTCTATCGCAATGGCAAGGCGACCGGCGCGTTGCCCGGCAAGCTTGTGCGCGGTCCGCAGAATTGATGGAAGTTTCCGCGCATTTGGGTTGACCGCCTGAAGGTTTCAGATGAAACTATATTGGTTTCATTTGCAACAAAGGCGCATCCATGACCGCGCTCTGGGACAACCCCGTCGGAACCGACGGTTTCGAATTCGTCGAATACACCGCGCCCGATGTGACGCAACTCCATACGCTGTTCGAACGGATGGGTTTCCGCGCCGTCGCGCGCCATCGCTCGAAAGCGGTCACGCTCTATCGCCAGGGCGAGGTGAACTTCGTCGTCAATGCCGAACCCGAAAGCCATGGCAGCCGCTTCGCACGCGCTCACGGCCCGTCGGCCTGCGCCATGGCATTCCGCGTGAAGGATGCCGCTTACGCCTACAAGAAATTGCTCGAACTCGGCGCCACACCTTTCCGCAACCAGGTCGGCCCGATGGAATTGAACATTCCCGCCATCGAAGGCATCGGCGGCAGCGTGATATATCTGGTCGATCGCTACGGCGATCGTTCCATTTACGACGTGGATTTCGTGCCGACCGATCCCGCCAGGGGATTCCTGCATGAAGGCGCAGGTCTCGCCGAGATCGATCACGTCACCCACAATGTCTTTCGTGGCAATATGGAGAAATGGGCGGGCTTCTACGAACGCCTCTTCAACTTCCGCGAAATCCGTTATTTCGACATCGAAGGCAAGCTGACTGGGCTGAAATCCCGCGCCATGACGAGCCCGGACGGCAAGATCCGCATTCCCATCAATGAATCCTCCGACGACAAATCGCAGATCGAAGAATATCTCCACGCCTATCACGGCGAGGGCATCCAGCACATCGCGCTGGGCACGAACGACATCTACAAATCCGTTGAAAGCTTGCGCGCAAAGGGCGTCGTCTTTCAGGACACACCCGATACCTATTACGAGCGCATCGACAACCGCCTCAAAGGCCATGGCGAGGATGTCGACCGCATGAAACGCGACCGCATCCTGATCGATGGCGGACAGGACCAGGGCCTTCTGCTGCAGATCTTCACCCAGAACGCCATAGGCCCCATCTTCTTCGAACTGATCCAGCGCAAGGGCAACGAAGGTTTCGGCGAAGGCAATTTCCGGGCGTTGTTCGAATCCATCGAAGCCGATCAGATCAAGCGCGGCGTGCTGCAGGATACATCACAATGAGCAACAAGAACTGGATCGAATTTCCGCGAACCGAAGGCGAAACCTCGCGTCAGGCGCACACCGATCTTCCCGCCGGAACATATGAGCGTGAAATCGGCCGCGACGGCTTTTTCGGCCCCGCCGCCCACATCTACCACCGCCATCCCCCAACCGGCTGGACAAGCTTTGAAGGCCCGCTGCGCCCGCGCGCGTTCGATGCGGCCAAGGCGGCGGAAGAGGGCGATCCGCTTTCCGCGCCCGCGCTCCTCTCCAACGCCAATGTGAAGTTCGCTATCTGGTCGTGCGCCCGCGCGATGGAAAACCTCGTCCGCAATGCCGATGGCGACGAATTGTTGTTCATCCATGCGGGCGAAGGCGACCTGTTCTGCGATTTCGGGCACCTTGCCTATCGCAAGGGCGATTACATCCTGCTCCCGCGCGGCACGATGTGGCGCATCGAACCGAAATCCCGCACCATCTCGCTTCTGATCGAAGCCACCAACAATTCCTTCAAGCTTCCCGAGCGCGGCATCCTTGGCCCGCATGCGATCTTCGATCCCGCTGTCCTCGACACGCCGAAGCTCGACGATGCCTTCCGCGCCCAGCAGGGCGACCAACAGTGGCAGGTGAGAGTGAAGCGCCGCGGCGCCTCCTCCACCATCACGTATCCCTTCAACCCGCTTGACGCCGTCGGCTGGAAAGGCAACCTCGCGCCGGTCAAACTGAACTGGCGAGACATCCGGCCCGTGATGAGCCATCGCTACCACATCCCACCGTCGGTCCATTCCACCTTCGTGTCGGATCGTTTCGTCGTCTGCACTTTCGTGCCGCGCCCCATCGAAAGCGATCCCGGCGCGCTGAAGGTCCCGTTCTTCCATTCCAACGATGATTTCGACGAAGTGATCTTCTATCATCAGGGCGAATTCTTCAGCCGCGACAACATCCATCCCGGAATGGTCACCTGGCACCCTAACGGCTTCACCCACGGCCCGCACCCCAAAGCGTTCGCTGCTGGCGCAAAGGCGGCAAAGGCCATGACGGATGAGGTCGCCGTGATGATCGACGCGCGCGATCCGCTCGATTTCAATGCGTCGCCCGAGACCGAGTTCGGGTCTTATGCCGAATCCTGGCGGGCCTGATGAACGCCGCCACATCGAGTTTGGAAGATGTGATCGGGAACGCCGACTGGTTTCCCGACAATGTCGATTTCAACCGCGCCACGTTCGGCTTCGTGCGTACGGATCGTAAAGCACTCTCCGGAGAATCCTTCCTCGACTCGCGCTGGAATCGCAGCACCCTCGCTCGCGTGGATGTTCCCATTTCCGCCATCTCGAGCGCGGTCGAAAAACTGCCGCGTCCCAAATTGAATTTCATTTGGCACACGGCCTTTTGCTGCTCAACCTTGATCGCCCGCTGTCTGGACGCGGAGAACGCCAATCTTTCGCTTAAAGAGCCGCAAATTCTGATCCTGCTTGCCGAAGCCAAACGCGCTGGTCGTCAGATATCGGGGTCGACGGATGCCGCCTTCAGACTGCTTGCCCGTGGCCGTGAACAAGTCCTCGTCAAACCCACCAACGCCGTCAACAACCTGATTGCGGATGCGCTTCACGCCACCGATGGCCGGATGTTGTTCCTCTATTCCGATTGCAAAAGCTTCCTTGTCTCCATCGCCAAGAAGGGCGAGATGGGCCGCATCTTCGCACGCAAACTATTTGGCTTGTTCGCCGCCGATGGCCACCCGCAGACCAAATGGCCATGGCAGACGCTGTTCGAACTGTCCGACATGCAGGTCGCGGCCCTTGTCTGGCACATGCAGATCGCCGAATTTCGCCGCTCGCGCGATGTGTCGCGTTCGGCCGCCCTGAACTGTGACGATTTCCTCGCCCATCCGCGCGAAATGCTGGAAAAGCTGAACGCCTTCTTCGGCCTCGACCTGTCGGCGGCACAGCTGGACGCCGCTTTGCCGCTGTTGGCGCGCAACGCCAAGGACGCAAATGAATCCTTCAGCGCCGAGCGCCGCGCCGCCGAAGCATCCGATGCGGCCAAAGTGTTCGGCGGCGAACTGGATACGGTCGTTGAATGGAGTTACCGCGCCTGCCCGGAAACGCCACGCGGAAACCCGCTGGGACCAACGCTATGAAACTCGCCTCTCTCAAGCAGGACAGGGACGGCGCGCTCGCGGTGGTCTCGCGGGATCTTTCTCGATTCGTGTCCGCAACCCACATTGCGCCGCACCTGCAACACGCTCTCGACAACTGGCACGAAACCGCGCCGCGCCTGATGCGCGTCTACGATCTGCTGAATGAAAGCAAAGCCGATGGCGCGCGCACCTTCGACCCCGCGCATGCCGCCGCTCCGCTTCCGCGCGCCTATCAATGGGCGGATGGCTCGGCCTACGTCACCCATGTCGAACTGGTGCGCAAAGCCCGCAACGCCGAGATGCCGCAAAGCTTCTGGACCGATCCGCTGATGTATCAGGGCGGCTCGGACAATTTCATCGGTGCACGCGATCCCATACTCGCCGCCGACGAGGCATGGGGCATCGATTTCGAAGGCGAAGTCGCGGTCATCACCGACGACGTGAAGATGGGAATTGCGGTCGACGGCGCCGAAAGCCACATCAAGCTTCTGATGCTCGTCAACGACGTGTCCTTGCGAAACCTCATCCCCAACGAACTTGCCAAGGGATTCGGGTTTTTTCAGTCCAAGCCCGCAACGGCTTTCTCACCCGTGGCCGTAACGCCGGACGAGCTGGGCGAAGCGTGGTCCGCCGGCAAGGTGCATCTGCCGCTTCACGTTACCTTCAACGGCATGGAATTCGGCAGACCGAATGCGGGCGAGGACATGACGTTTTCCTTCCCGCAGCTCATCGCGCACGCCGCAAAAACTCGCGCGCTGGCGGCGGGAACGATCATCGGCTCCGGCACGATTTCCAATAAAGATCATAGCGTCGGCTCCGCCTGCCTCGCGGAACGCCGCACGCTCGAAACCATCGAACAGGGCGCGCCAAAGACGCCCTTCATGAAATTCGGCGACCGCGTGCGCCTCGAAATGTTCGACGCCGAAAATCGCAGCATCTTCGGTGCCATCAATCAGGAGGCCGTGCGGTATCATGGCTGATCCCCTGACGCTCTACACCTATTTCCGTTCTTCCGCGGCTTATCGTGTCCGCATTGCGCTGAACCTGAAGGGCCTCAAGCCCGACTATCGCTTCATCCATCTTTTGAAGGACGGGGGCCAGCAACACAGCGATGCGTACAAAGCGGTCAATCCGCAAAACCTGGTGCCGACCCTGATAGACAACGGCCACGCCATCGGCCAGTCGCTCGCCATCATCGAATATCTCGAAGAAACCCACCCCGAGCCGCCGCTGTTGCCGAAAGATGCGTTCGGCCGCGCCCGCGTGCGCCAGATCGCCTATGCCGTCGCCTGCGACATCCATCCGGTCAACAATCTGCGCGTGCTGCAACACCTCAAGCGCGATTTCGGCGCCACCGATGACCAGCGCACGAATTGGCAAAAGCATTGGATCGCGCTGGGTTTCGAAGCAATCGAAACACTGCTCGCGCAATCGCCGGAGACCGGCGCCTATTGCCACGGCAACGCGCCCACGCTCGCCGACATCTGCCTGATCCCGCAAATGGCGAATGCGCGGCGCGTGAACCTCGATCTCGTGCCCTATCCCACGCTCCTTCGCATCGAACAAGCGGCACTCGCCCATCCGGCCTTCGCCGCCGCGCAGCCGATGGAGCAACCGGATGCCGAGTGAGCGCGCAGCGGCCAAACCGCAACTCAACCTCGATACGTTCCTGCCTTATCGTTTGTCGGTTCTCTCAAACCGCGTGAGCGACGCGATTGCGCGCCAATATTCGCAACGCTTCGACCTCTCGATCCCCGAATGGCGCGTCATCGCCGTGCTCGGCCAGACGCCGAACCTTTCCGCGCGAGATGTCGCCCGCCGCACCGCGATGGACAAAGTGCAGGTCAGCCGCGCGGTCACCAGCCTCGTCGCGTCGCGCCGCGTCGCGCGCAGCGAGGATGACGACGATGCCCGCGTCAGCCGCCTTTCCCTCACCGCCAGGGGCCGGGCGATTTATGACGAGGTCGCGCCGCTCGCGCTGCGTCTAGAAAGCCTGCTGCTGTCGAGCCTGTCGGCGCAGGAACGCAACACGCTCGAAAACCTTATGCACAAGCTCGACCGTCAGGTCAGCCTGCTGGGCGCCCCCGAATAAGCAGGATCGCCAGCGCCTTCGGTCCGTGCGCCCCCAATTCCAGCGTCTGTTCGATATCGCCCGTCCGTGAAGGCCCGGTGACGAGATTGACGGTGCGTGGCCATTCCTTCGCGCGCAATCTCGCAAGCACGGATACCAGATCGGGCACAATATCATCGGCCCGCAACACCGCGATCTCGAAGCCGGGCCGGAAATGCCAACTGGCCGGCCGCCCCTCGCCGGACGGAAACACCAGCGTTCCCGTCTCCGCTACTCCGAACGGCGCCATGGAAACCGCCGTGTCGTCCGGTCCCGGGGCGGCGTGCGAAATCCCGATGCAATCCCATTGCAGCGCCTTCAAATCCGTATCCGGCGGAAGATGCGCCGTCGCCGGAAGATTGCGTTCCCGCAGCAATTCGGAAACACGCAACGGCACATCGGCAAGCCCGTCCAGCACAAGAACCGTCGCGTTGGCCGCGCTCGCGCAGGCGATGAACCGCTCGACGGTATCGTCTTCCATGATACGCGCGTAAACCGCGGGCCGGGGCAGGGCGGCGGGTTTGCGCGAACGGATCGACCGCAAGATGTCTTCGCGCGCACTCATCGGGATCGCCACATGTCCTGAAACGTCCGCCCAGCGGGCGCGGGAAAGTCGCGCACCGCGAACCAGCCGCGCATCAGCGGAAGCGAATGCACCGCACCGTCCCGGCCAAGCATCTTGAGAAGCCGCGAAAGCAACCGCGCGCCCAACCGGTAAACCACCGGATGCCGCGCCGCGAAAGCCCAGAAAGACAATCCGAACACCATCGCTTTCGGCGCCATATGGGCTTCGAACTCTTTCGCGCGCCAATAGCGCATGATCGAGGGCAGCGGAATCTTCACCGGGCAAACCTCCGCGCAGCGTCCGCAGAACGTCGATGCGTTGGGGTGGTGATGCGCCTGCGCGATTCCCAGAAGACCCGGATTGAGCGCCGCCCCGATCGGTCCCGGATAGGTCGCGCCATAGGCATGCCCGCCGATGGAATTGTAGATCGGGCAATGGTTCAGGCACGCCGCACACCGGATACAGCGCAACACTTCCGCTGTCTCGCCGCCAAGGAGCGAAGTGCGCCCATTGTCCAGCAGCACCACATGAAATTCGCGGAGGCCGCCTTCGTCCACCGGCCCGCTCACCACGCTCACATAGCTCGAAATGTCCTGCCCGGTTGCCGAGCGCGTGAGCAGCCGCAGCAGCACGGAAACATCGTTCATGTCGGCGACGATCTTCTCCAGCCCCGTCACCACGATATGCGTGCGCGGCAGCAGCCGCGTCAGATCGCCGTTTCCTTCATTGGTGACGATGACGGCAGCCCCTTCCGCCGCCGAAAGGAAATTCGCCCCCGTGATCCCCGCATCCGCCGCCTCGAATTCCTTGCGCAGCATCGCTCGCGCTTCCGCCACCAGTGCGCTGCGCTCGTCCAGCGCGCGCGAAGGCGGCAGATCGCCGTGCTTTTCGCGAAACGTCTGCGCCACATCCTCTTTGCTCAAATGAAACGCCGGCGCGATGATGTGGCTCGGCGGCTCGCGGCGAAGCTGGATGATGTATTCGCCCAGATCGGTTTCTATCGGCCGCACGCCATTGGCTTCCAGAAACGGGTTGAGTCCGATTTCCTCGGTGACCATGGATTTGCCCTTGGTCACTGTCTTCGCGCCCGTTTTTCGCAGAATCCCCAGAACGATCTCGCGCGCCTCTTTCGCGTCGCGCGCCCAATGCACATGCCCGCCGCGCACCGTCACGTTGCGCTCGAATGTCTCCAGCAGCGTATCGAGATTGGAAAGCGCGGCATCGCGTACGGCCGCACCCGCCTCGCGCAGCGCTTCGAAATCGCCGTAACGCGCAATCGAATCCGCTCGCTTGTGGACGAAATGAGTCTTCAGCCGCGCCAGCGCCACTTTCAGCGGCGCGTCTGCCAGCGCCTCGTGCGCCGCCTCGCGGAAGGCTGTGGGATCAAGCGTCATTCGCCATCGCCCGCAAGAAGTTCTGCGGCGTGACGAACCTCAAGTTCGATTCCCTTGCGCCGCGCCCGCCCCGCCAGATGCAACAAACATCCCAGATCGCCGCCCACCAGCATCGACGCACCGGTTGCCTTGGCATCCGCCAGCTTGTCGTCCGCCATGCGTTCGGAAATCTCGGGATACTTCACCGAAAACAATCCCCCGAACCCGCAACAGATCTCGGGGTCCGAAAGCTCGCGCCGCTCCAGTCCCTCGACGGAAGAGAGCAGGGTGCGCGGCTCGTCGCGCACGCCCATCTCGCGCAGGCTGGAACAGGAATCGTGATAGCAGAAACTTTTCGGACAACGCGCCGCCACCGATGTCATGCCGCGCACCCGCACAAGGAACGACATCAATTCGTAGCTGCGTTCCGCCAGTGCCAGCGCCCGCGCCGCATAGCGTGGATCGGCTTTCAACACATCGGGGTAATGCCGGCGCAACATTCCCGCGCACGATCCCGAGGGCGCCACGACATAATCGAACCCTTCGAACGCCTCCACGACATTGCGCGCAATGGCCGCCGCGTTGCGATTGTCGCCCGCGTTCCACGCGGGTTGGCCGCAACAGGTCTGCGCGCGCGGCACATGCACCTCGCATCCCGCCTGCTCCAGCAGCTTCACCGCCGCAAAACCCACCTGCGGCCGAACAAGATCGACAAGGCACGTCACAAAAAGCCCGACTGTCGGCATCGTCAAACCTCGCGTTCCAGCGCGTAGGTTCGCTCGCGCAAGGCCCGCATGAAAAGCTGCCGTTCGGAGGGCAGCGTATCGCACGCAATCACATCACCCACCCGCACATGCACGGCCGTCCCGATCCTGTCATGTATCTCCTTGAACAGAAGCGAAAGCCGCAAGGTCATGCTCACATGGCTTGCAAGCTGGAACAGCCGCGAGTTCTGCCCCGCGAAGAACACCGGTGCAACCGGCGCGCGGGTCTGCGCAATCAGCCGTCCGGTGAACGTCTTCCATTCCGCATCCACCGCGCGGCTGTGCCAGAGCGATGGCGTGGTCGAAACCCCGCCCGCCGGAAACACGATCAGACAACCACCTTTGGTCAGGTGCAGCTTGGCTTCCGCCCGCGTGCGCAGGTTGGTCTGAAGGGCCGCCTGTGTATCGGCAAAATCAACCGGCAATAGAAACGTGCGAATCTCCTCCGCTCGATAGAGCACCGAGTTGGTCAGCACGCGAAAATCGCTGCGCACCTTCGAGACCAGATGACAGATGATAAGCCCATCCAGCACGCCGAACGGATGGTTCGCCACCACGACGAGCGGCCCCGTCTTCGGCCAGCGCGCGAGTGCGTCTTCATTGGCGACTATCCGCAACTCCAGCCGTCGCATCGCGGCATCGAAAAAGCTCTCGCCCGCTATCGGATGGGCGCGATTGTCCTCGTAGATGCGTTTGAGATAGGGCTGCCCCGTTATCCGTTCGATGCCCTGGATGAGCTTGCGTTTCAGCCACGGATCGTCCGGCGCCGCATAGGAAAACGTGTCGATGGTATCCGCGGCGCCGCCCATGCCTCAAACAGGGTCTTCGAGCAGAAACCCGCCTCTGCGCATTCCCGCCCGCAGCGCCAGATAAAGCAGCAACCCCACGGGCCCGGCGAGCAAAGTCAGTATCAGGCAAGGAATGACGGCCAGATGCGGAATGCCGCGCCGTGTCGCATCGCGAACCTGCCACGCACCCACGAACAGATCGAACACCAGATAATGAATCCATCCCGCCGTCGCAGCAATCGGCGAGGTGAAGAACGTCATCACGCCGGAAAGCGAAGTGAAATTCCCGCCTTCCGGCAATGCGCCGCCAAAGAACACCATCGCGATTAACCAGGTGTAGGTAAGCCCGATGACGACGGGCACCACGACCGATTGCACAAGCACTTCCGTCACGCGCCAATGCGGCGCCACGATCAGCAGCAGCCAGAAGACCAGGATGCCGTTGTTGGCGATATCGAAAACGGTTTCGACGCTCATGTCGGAAACCGCCGTTTCAGCCAGCCGATCATCGCCTCATTGGTTTCCTGCGGATGCTCCTGTTGCGTCCAGTGCCCGCATTTACGGATCAGGACCTTTTCCAGATCGGGCACGAAACGTTCCATCCCATCCGCCATCTTGGGCGACAGGATCACGTCGTCTTCCGCCATGATCATCAGCGAAGGCTGCCGCACCTTCTGCGCCCAGGTGCCCGAAAGCTTCCAGTTGCGTGTGAAATTGCGATACCAGTTGATGCCGCCCGTGAAGCCCGTGCGCGTGAACGTCTCGACGAAATAGTTCAGTTCCTCAGGCGTCAGCAAAAGCTCGCCCGGCCAGAGCGTTTCGTCCATCTCCAACGCCTTGACCAGCGCAAACCGCTTCAATTCCTCCGGCATCTGCGCAAAGGCTTCCGCCGTGATCCCGTTCTTGCGCATGAAGAAGCGGAACACGCGCCCAACATCCTTGGCCAGAACCGCGTCGGCTTCGCCCGGCTTCTGGAAATAGACGATGTACATGTCCTCGCCATAGAGCGCCTTCATTCCCATGATCGGATCGATGGGCGGCCGGGAAAGGAAAGGCGTGTTGATTCCGATCACACCCGCCACGCGATCCGGATGCACCAGCGGCAACTGCCAGGCCACGAGCCCGCCCCAATCGTGACCGACGAACACGGCCTTCTCCAATCCCAGCGCATCGAGCATTCCCGTGAGATCGCCCGTCAGATGCAGCATGTCGTAATCTTCGATCTTCTCCGGCCGCGACGTGCGCCCGTAACCGCGCTGGTCCGGCGCGATGGCGCGATAACCGGCCGCCGCCAGCGCGGGCAGTTGGTGGCGCCACGAATAGGCAAGCTCGGGAAAGCCGTGGCACAGCACGACGGGAAATCCGTTCTTCGGCCCTGCCTCGTAAACGGCCATGTCGATGCCGTTGGTCTTCACCATCGTGGGTTCGGGAAACGAAACCATTCCAATCCTCCAAATAACTTTATGCGGCAATTCCAAGTCGGTTCAGCATCTCCGTGCGCGAAGGCCCGAGCACGGGCGGATAAAACCCGGCCGCCCGCTTTTGAGCTTTCGGCATGCGCCAGAATTTCAATATGGTCGCGATGATCTCCGGCCGTTTCATCCAGCTCGTCGGGTCGTCGAGCATATGAAACCCGCGCGAGAACGCGCGCAGCACTGTCATATCGCCGCGTATCGCGGGCACCAGCCCGTCCTCGACAAAACTCTTCGCCATGCGCGCGCGAAATCCCGGCTTGTAGGAAGGATCGCGCTCATGGTGCGCCCGCCTGATCGCCGCGCGGTCCTGCCGCGCCATCGCATCGTAGAACGGCCTCAGCGTTTCGCGCGTGCGATCTTCAAACGCTTTTGCGCGTGCGCGGGGATCGGCGTTCGCTTCCAGCACCTCGCGCAGCACATGGGCATGCACCACGCCCGCCGAACACCCGCGCCCGTAGAGCGGATTGGTCCGCACCGCCGCATCGCCCGCCGCGAAGAAATTCAACACCTGCGGTTCGCCGTTCTTGAGATAATGCCGCCAGACGCTTTGCAGATTTCCCATCGAATAGATCGGACTCACGGCTTCGGAACGCGCCTTTTCCACCCAGCGCGCCGTTCCCGGCAATGCCTCGCAGATGGCCTCGAACACTTCCGGCCGCATGATCGCCATGCGCAGGTCGGTTTCGATTTCCGGCGTCGCCAACGTGATCGAGAAATGCCGGTTGTCCGCTGCGAACACGCCGTACTTTATATAGCCGAGATCGGCCGCAAGCGGCGTCGGGTCGCGCAACGGTTCCTCCGCGCCGTCCAGAAGTTTGTAATGCCGCGTGAAATAGAGAATGCCGGCAGGCGCGGATTCCTCGCGCACCTCCACACCTTCGGCGCGAAGCCAATCGGGAAAAGCGGAATTGCGCCCGCTCGCATCCACAATGATGTCGCCGCGCATCTCCCGGATCTCGCCGCCGATCTCAACCTTCAGCCCGTCGGCCACCAGTGCGCTCCCCTCACGGCGCGTGAGAACGCCGCGGATGCCCGCATCGGGAATGATGCGCACATTGGGGAACCGCCGCACATGGCGGCGCATCACCAGCTCCAGCGTCGTGCGGCGGCTGAACAATATCCGCAAATCCTCGTCACCCGCCTGTGGTTTGTATTTCGCCCGCAGCGGGATCGGAATGCCCACCTGAAAATCGAGCGCGCGCACGCCGCTTGCGAACAATTCCTCCAGCAGCGCCGGATGCCGGTCGCGCAACAGAACCGTCAGCCGTCCAAGGAAACCGTGACTGTGCCGAAGCTGGGTGGCTCCGCGCCGTTCCCAGGAATGGAATGCTTCTTCCAGCGAATCCTCCGGCGGTTCGGGATCGCGGTCGAGGAGGATGACCTCATGCTCCGTTCCCCCAAACGCCAGCGCCACGCCGAGCCCCGCGATACCGGCCCCCGCAACGAGAATTTTTTCCGCCATCTATTGCACCGTCTTCCAAGCGGAATATGCGAGCGCCGCCCATCCGGCGAGAAACGCGAGGCCTCCGAACGGGGTCACGATGCCGATCCCCCGCACGCCGGAAAGCGCCATCAGATAGAGCGATCCGCAGAACAGCACGATCCCGGTCAGGAACAGCCACGCGGCCCAGTTTGTCGCCGTGCCCCGCAAGGCCAGCGCCGCGATGCCGATCGCGAGCGCATGGAACATGTGATACATCGCGCCCGTCTCGAAAACGCCCATCGATTGCGAATCCAGATGCGCCCGCAATCCGTGTGCGCCGAACGCGCCCGCGGCGACCGCGAGAAAACCGTTCACCGCCGCAACGACCAGCCAACCGTTCATGCGCAGCCGCAGCCTCCGTGGACGAGGGCGTGTTCGCGGATCTTCGCCACCGCATTGCGCGAAAGCTCGGCGGTTGCGGCAAAATCCGATGTCGCCGATTTCATCAAATCCGCGTCGCACATCAGGTCGATGGCGGTGAACGCAAGCGATTTCGCCCCATCGATCACGGCGGCATCGCCCTGGTCGGATGCCGCCCAGCGCGCGAATTCCGGATTGTGGATGATGACGTTGGGTGGCGCCACCGCCAGCATCGGATGGATTGAGGGCACGCGATGGCTGACATTGCCCATGTCGGTCGAACCCGCAAAGCCCGGCGGAATATGCTCGATCGGGAAGAAATCGCGGCCCAGGGCTTGCGCGTTCTTCTTATAAGCCTCCGCCATCGGCCAGTTCGTCTTGAGGTCGAGATAATCGGTGATGCCCCAATGGATTTCCGCCTTGCAGCCGGTCGCAAGCGCGCCCGCCTCGAAACAGGCGTGCACGCGCGCCTTCAGCGGCGCCAGTTCGTGCGCATCCGCCGCCCGCACATAGAAACGGCACGCCGCGCGTTCCGGCACGATGTTCGCGGCCAATCCGCCTTCGGTGATGATGCCGTGAATGCGTTCGGTCGGCTTGATGTGCTGGCGCAGTTGCGCGATGGATTGATACGCCGTCACCACCGCATCCAGCGCGTTCAACCCGCGATAGGGCATGGCGGAAGCGTGCGCGGAACGTCCGTGATAAACCACTTCCACTTCCGAAATTGCGATGCACGGCATGGTGACCATGTTGAGATTGGAAGGATGCATCATCATGGCGGCATCCACTTTCTCGAACGCGCCTTCGCGCGCCATCATCTCCTTGCCGCCGAAGCGCTCCTCCGCCGGCGTGCCCATGTAGCGCACGCGCCCCGGTAGTCGCCCATTGAGCTTCGACAAGGCGATCGCCGCGCCATACGCCGAGGTTGCAATGATGTTGTGCCCGCAGGCGTGCCCGATGCCGGGCAGGGCGTCATATTCCGAAAGGATCGCGATGTTCGGTCCGGAAGCCTTGCCGAATTCGGCGGCGAACGCCGTCTTCAATCCAAAGGCCTCGCGCTGCACCTGGATGCCGTGGCCTTCCACCGCGTCCGAGAGCCGATGGGCCGCCTTGAATTCCTCCAGCGCCAGCTCCGGCTCCCCATGGATGGCGTGGGAAAGCCCCAGCAATTCCGCCCGCATGGCGTCGATCGCGGCCCCCACATCCTTCTTCAGGCTTTCGGCATCCATGGCGGAATTCCGGCTGTTTCCCACCCATCATAGACAGTCCGTTCCGCCTTTGCGAAGGTCGGCCCATGCCCCAATTCGCCACCGCTAAAGACGGAATCCGCCTGGCCTATGAAGTCGTGGGCGAGGGTCCGCCCGTGCTTTTGATTCACGGCTTCGCCGCCAGCCGCATCCAGAACTGGAAAGACCCCGGCTGGTACCAAACCCTCACGCAGGCGGGCTATCAGGTGGTCGCAATGGATTGCCGTGGCCACGGCGAAAGCGACAAACCCCACGACGAGAAATCCTACGGCCACGACATCATGGCCGAGGACGCATTGGCCGTGATGGAAGCGGCAGGCGTCGCGCCAACCTTCCTGATGGGCTATTCGATGGGCGGGTTCATTTCCATGCACCTGCTTCTCGAACATCCCGACAGGCTGAGGAAGCTCGCCATAGGCGGCGTTGGCGCAACTTATCTGAACACCTCGCCCCAGCCCGGCAACCGCATGGCCGATCCCGAAACGCGCAATCGCATTGCCGATGCTTTGATAGAACCCGACAAATCGAAGATCACAGATCCCACCTCGCGCACCTTCCGCGATTTCGCCGATCAGTCCGGCAAGGATCGCCTGGCGCTCGCCGCCTGCATGCGTGCCATGCGCCGCAATTTTCCGGAAAGCGAGCTACGCAAGTCTCAACGTCCTGTTCTTGTCGTCTGCGGTCAAAACGACGTTCTCACCGGGCCTCCCGATCCGTTGGCTGCGGCCTTCGCGAACGGCCGCGCCGTCACAGTGCCGCGCCGCGACCACATGACGACCGTCGGGGACAAGGTCTATAAGGCCGCCGTATTGGAATTTTTTGGACAAAACCCATGAACGCTCATTCGACGCAAGCAACGTCAGTTGTTGCGAACAAAAACGTCTCTCCCGAAAAAGAAGCCCCTTACGATTGGGCCGATCCGCTGATGCTCGATGCCGAACTCAGCACCGAAGAACGCATGGTCCGCGATTCCGCGCGCGACTATTGCGGCGACAAGCTGTTGAGCCGCGTCCGCGAAGGTTTCCGCAACGAGATTTTCGACCGCAAGATCATGAACGAGATGGGCGAGATCGGTTTCCTCGGCATCACGCTGCCCGAAGAATATGGCGGCGCGAACATGAACTATGTGTCGTATGGTCTGGTCGCGCGCGAAGTCGAACGCATCGACTCCGGCTACCGCTCCGCCATGAGCGTGCAGAACTCGCTCGTGATGTATCCGATATTCGCATACGGCACCGAAGAACAGCGCAAGAAATATTTGCCCAAACTCGCCAGCGGCGAATTCGTCGGCTGCTTCGGCCTCACCGAGCCCGATCACGGCTCCGATCCCGGCGGCATGAAGACCCGCGCGGTGAAAGAGCAGGGCGGTTACCGCCTCAACGGCGCCAAGATGTGGATCACCAATTCACCCATCGCCGATGTCGCGGTGGTCTGGGCAAAGACGGAAGACGGCGTCATCCGCGGCTTCATCGTGGAACGCGGCACCAAAGGATTTTCCACGCCCAAGATCGAAGGCAAATTTTCCCTGCGCGCGTCCGTCACGGGCGAAATCGTGCTGGAAGATTGCCTCGTTCCCGAAGCCAATCTTCTGCCGAATGTGAAAGGCCTCTCCGGCCCCTTCGGCTGCCTCAATCGCGCGCGTTATGGCATCGCCTGGGGCGCAATGGGCGCGGCCGAATTCTGCTGGCACGCCGCCCGCCAATACACGATGGACAGAAAGCAATTCGGCCGCCCGCTGGCTGCTAACCAGCTCATCCAGAAGAAACTCGCCGACATGCAGACCGAAATCACGCTCGGGCTGCTCGGCGCGTTGCGGCTGGGCCGCATGATGGACGATCACAAGGCAGCCCCGCCCGCGATCTCGCTGCTCAAGCGCAACAATTGCGGCAAGGCGCTCGCCATCGCCCGCGAGGCGCGCGACATGCACGGCGGCAACGGCGTCTCCGACGAATACGGCGTCATCCGCCATGTGCTGAATCTCGAAGCGGTCAACACCTATGAAGGCACCCACGACGTCCACGCCCTTATCATGGGCCGCGCGATAACGGGAATTCAGGCGTTCAGCTAAATGAAGCTCGAAGGCATCCGCGTTCTCGACCTGTCGCAGTTCCTGCCGGGTCCGCACTTGACCATGACCATGGCGGACCATGGCGCCGACGTGATCATGGTCGAGCCGAAGAACGGCACGGGAGAACCCGTCCGCGCGATGGGCGCGCGCATGGCGGACGGCACCGCCGTCTGGTTCCGCAACGTCGCGCGCGGCAAGCGCAGCATCACGCTCGATCTGAAAGAGGCAGGCGATAAAAAGAAATTTCTCGCCCTCGCGGGCGATGCCGACGTGATCGTGGAAGCCTTCCGCCCCGGCGTCGTCAAACGTCTCGGCATCGACCACGCCGCCATCGCCGCAAAGAACCCGCGCATCGTGTATTGCAGCATCAGCGCCTTCGGCCAGAACGGCCCCTATCGCGACAAGCCCTCCCACGATCTTGGCGTCCAGGCGCTTGCAGGCACGCTCGATCTGTCGCGCGGTCTTTCCGACAACAAACCCAACATGCCCAATCTCGTCGCCGCCGACATGGCGTCGTCGCTCACCGCACTCAACGCGATCCTGATGGCGTTGCTTGCGCGCGAGAAGACGGGCAGGGGCGATTACATCGACATCGCGATGTACGACAGCCTCATCGCCTGGACACCCAACATCACCGGCCCCGTCTTCGCGCAAGGAAAAGCGCCGGAGCCGCACCAGATGCGCAACTATGGCGGCCAGGCCATGAACCGCATCTACGAAACGCGCGACGGCCAGTACATCGTGCTCGCAGGCTCCGAAGCCAAATTCAGCGAGAATCTTTTGCGTGCGCTAGGCCGACTCGATTTTCTCGACATCGCCAAGGGAGAGCCGGGTCCAACGCAAAAACCGCTGATCGATTTCTTCACTGAGACCTTCAAATCCAAAACCCGCGCCGAATGGGAAGCGTTTCTGGAACCGATAGACCTCTGCTGGGCGCCCGTGCGTTCATTGAAAGACGGTTTCGAAGACGAAAACAGCGCCGCCCGCCAAATGCTGCTGCACGATGCGCAAGGCAACCCGCACATCGGTCCTGCGATCAAATTCGAAAACGATCCGGCGAAACCGAAATTCGATCTGCCGGACTATGGGACCTCGGAAACAACATGGCTCCCTCTCCCCCAGCGGGGGAGAGGGCCGGGGTGAGGGGGCGACTGCCACCACATACTCAACACCAAATTCGTTGCGCGATTTCCCCCTCACCCCAACCCTCTCCCCCAAGGGGGAGAGGGAACTACACTCGTTGCGCCAAACAAGCCCAATCCCAAGGCCGCTTATTCTTCCGCGCCGGTGTCTCGCGCATGCCTTCCTTGGCCCACGGATAATAAATCTCCGCGATCCGTTTCACCGCGAAACCTTCATCGCTCATCAACCGCTTCAGCTCATCGCGCGCGAAATGTTTTTGATAGGCCCCGTCGCGCTCCACCACACCATCATCGTGTTCCAGCGGCGTCTTGTTCTTCCTTCGCGACTGATATTCCAACTCGACCATCTCCTCGGACTCGAGCGATGGCACCACGATCAGCGCAAACCCGCCGCGCTTGGTCACGCCCGCGAGGCTGCGCCATTGCGCTGCCCGCCGCACGATGGAATGCGAGGTGATGACATTCATGCAAACCGTCAAATCCGCCCGCCGGCCGATCACGCGCGACGCCCGCTCGATCCCCATGGTCCGCCACGTCACGCCGCGCACATCCGCGCAGCGCGTTTTCGCCCGCGCAATCGTGCGCGAGGCATATTCAACCCCCTCAATCCGCTCGAACTGCTCGCCATAACGCAGAATAAACGTCCCGATCCCGCAACCCATGTCGACCAGCGTCGCCTTCTTCGGCAGGCGCACGCGCGAAACCAGCCCGTGCAATTGGTTGTCCGTTTCCTCGCGCGTGATATCGCACACGTTCTTTTCGAACGTGTGGGCGTGCTTGTTCCATTCCTTGCGATTCATGGGACAACCTTACCCTCCCTCAAGGGGAGGGTAAAAGGAGTCAAACCGCGCGCTTGGCCTTATCTTTTTCGTTGCTGCCGCGAATCTCGTTGCGGATGCGCTCCCAATCCGCATCGCCCAGCGCCGCCAGTTGCGCGAAGTTCCCGCCCGCCGCTAGATGCAGCGCACCGTCGATGGCGATGGTCTGTCCGGTGAGATAGTCGCATCCGTCTGCCATCAGGAACACCGCAAGGTTCGCAAGCTCCGGCATCTCGCCATTGCGCCCCATCGGAATGGCATTGCGCGCCTCCCCGCGATTGGCCGATTGCGGGCTCAACCGGTCCCACGCGCCTTTGGTTGGGAATGGCCCCGGCGCAATCGCATTCAAACGAATGCCGTTTGGGCCCCATTCCGTCGCCAGCGATTTGGTCATGATGTTCAAACCTGCCTTCGACATCGCCGACGGCACGGTGAACGGCCCGCCATTCCATATCCATGTCGTCAGAATCGAAATCACGCTCGCCTTATTGCCGCCGTCGATCCAGCGTTTTCCGCAAGCAAGCGTCACATAGAAACTTCCGCGAAACACGATATCCGCGATCGCATTGAACCCGCGCGGGCTCAAATCCTTCGTGCGCGAAATGAAATTCCCCGCCGCATTGTTCACCAACCCTGTCAATGCGCCGCCATCGGCCCAAATCTGCGCCACCATGTCGTCCACGGCTTCCGCCACGCGGATATCGCAGGCAATGCCTTTCACTTTCGATCCAGTGGTGTCGGAAATGCGTTTTGCGGTCTCATCCAGAACGCTCGACCGCCGCCCGCAGATGTAAACGTCGGCGCCCAACTGGGCATAAGCCTCGCTCATCACCTCGCCGAGCCCGGTTCCACCTCCGGTCACGAGGATGCGTTTGCCCTTCAAAATCCCGTCCTTGAACATCAGATCCACGGCGTTTCTCCTAATATGTGTTCCGGGGCATTAGGGCATGGCGGCGCACCTGGCGAAAGAGGTTTTCGTTTTGTTCCTGCCCGGCTATCGTGGCCGCATGAACCTCCTGGCCAAGATCGACCATCCGCTGCCGTCCGTTTTCGCGGATTGGTTCGCGGCCAGGGGCTGGGCGCCGCGCCCCCACCAGCTCGCGCTGATCGAACACGCGCAGGCCGGTGAAAGCGTGCTACTGGTCGCGCCCACCGGCGGCGGCAAGACCTTGGCCGGGTTCCTACCCAGCCTCATCGAACTCGCAGGCGTCCATCCGCGCAGCCGCGCCCGCGCCGTCCATACGCTCTATGTCTCGCCGCTGAAGGCGCTGGCGGTGGACGTCGCCCGCAATCTCGAAACGCCCGCCGCCGAGATGGGTCTCAACATCCGCATCGAAACGCGCACGGGCGACACCTCCACCGCCCGCCGCCAGCGCCAGAAGCATCTACCCCCGGACATATTGCTGACGACGCCCGAACAGCTCTCGCTGCTTCTTTCCGCCAAAGACGCCCCCCGCTTTTTCGGCAAGCTGCGCGCCGTCGTGCTCGACGAATTGCACGCCCTCTACAATTCCAAACGCGGCGATCTTCTGGCACTCGCGCTCTCGCGCCTGCAAACACTCGCCCCGCAACACCGCCGCATCGGCCTGTCCGCCACCGTCAAAGACCCCGCGCCATTGCAGCGATTTCTCGTTCCGCAAAATGGCGGCGACAAAAAATCCGCATTGGTGATGGGTCAGGGCGGCGCCAAACCCGAAATCGATATCCTCGCTTCCGACGCTTACGTCCCG
>Ga0207649_10000109_pt1 | contig 69042 bp, 69 predicted proteins | sample KBSC43metaG_FD_184317 | JGI IMG/M metagenome (GOLD analysis project Ga0207649, IMG submission 184317) | Corn rhizosphere microbial communities from Kellogg Biological Station, Michigan, USA - KBS C4-3 metaG (SPAdes) (version 2) | ecosystem: Host-associated > Plants > Roots > Rhizosphere > Soil ... | reverse complement strand
TGTTGCCTTCCGCGGTTTCGCTGTCGTAGCCGAGGAATTCGGTGGCGCCCACTTCGTCGCGCAGCGCGAACCACAGCGTGTCGGTGGCCGCTTCGCCCGAACCGCTCCACGCCTTGCGGGCGTCTTCGCGCTGTTTCTGCATCGCGGCCTTGAAACCGTCGGTGTCGACCGCGATGCCGCGCGCGCGCAAGGCGTCTTCGGTGAGGTCGAGCGGGAACCCATAGGTGTCGTAGAGCTTGAACGCGACGTCGCCTTTCAGCGTGGCGCCCTTGCTCATGCTGTCGGTCGCTTCGTCGAGCAGTTTAAGGCCGCGAACCAGCGTCTCGCGGAAGCGGGTTTCTTCGAGCTTCAGCGTTTCGGTGATCAGCGCCTGCGCGCGCACCAGTTCCGGATACGCCGTGCCCATTTCGGCGACGAGCGCGGGCACCAGGCGATACATCAACGGATCGCGGCTGCCGATCAGATGGGCGTGGCGCATAGCGCGGCGCATGATGCGGCGAAGCACATAGCCGCGGCCCTCGTTCGACGGCAGCACGCCATCGGCAATGAGGAAAGAGGTCGAGCGCAGGTGATCGGCGATCACGCGGTGGCTGAATTTGGCTTCGCCTTCGGCTTTTGCGCCGCTTGCTTCCACCGAAGCTGCGATCAGGTGGCGGAAGAGATCGGTATCGTAATTGTCGTGCACGCCCTGCAGCACGGCGGAGACGCGTTCCAATCCCATGCCGGTGTCGATGGAGGGATGCGGCAGGTTGGTGCGTTGGCCGCCCGCCTGCTGGTCGAACTGCATGAAGACCAGATTCCAGATCTCGACAAACCGGTCGCCGTCTTCATCGGGGCTTCCGGGCGGACCGCCGGGGATGTGATCGCCATGGTCGTAGAAGATTTCCGAGCACGGACCGCAGGGGCCGGTATCGCCCATCGACCAGAAATTGGCGCTGGAAGCGATGCGGATGATCTTCGACTCCGGCAGCCCCGCGATCTTCTTCCAGAGATTGAAGGCGTCGTCGTCTTCCGCATAGACGGTGGCGAGCAGGCGGTCTTTCGACAGGCCGAAATCCTTGGTGATCAATTCCCAGGCGAACGCGATGGCGTCTTCCTTGAAATAGTCACCGAAGGAGAAATTCCCCAGCATCTCGAAAAAGGTGTGATGGCGGGATGTGTAGCCGACATTGTCGAGGTCGTTGTGCTTGCCGCCGGCGCGGACGCATTTCTGCGAACTGGCGGCGCGCACATAAGGGCGCTTTTCCTGCCCGGTGAACACGTTCTTGAACTGGACCATGCCCGCATTGGTGAACAGCAGCGATGGGTCGTTCCTCGGCACGAGCGGGGAGGACGGCACGGGCGTGTGGCCGCGCGCGGCGAAATAATCCAGGAAGTTCGAGCGGACGTCGGAAAGGCTTTTCATGAGGAAGGCTTGTAGCGGCGGGCCTTTACGTTGTCATCCCGGCCGGTTGCAGGGCCGAAATGTCGAAGGGGCGCCTGGGTTAGCAGGCGCCCCTTCTGGAGCCGTTCCCCATGCCATAGGGAACGTCAAAAAAGCTTGTCCTATTCTTCTTCGTCTTCGGCCTTGGCTGCGTCGTCGCCGTGGACCAGGGCCTGACCGATGAGGCCTGCGTTCTGGCGGACTTGGGCCTCGATCTTGTTGGCCATATCCGGGTTCTGAGCGAGGAAGGCTTTCGCGTTCTCGCGGCCCTGACCGATGCGCTGGCCGTCATAGGAGAACCAGGCGCCAGACTTTTCGACGATGCCAGCCTTGACGCCGAGGTCGACGAGTTCGCCGGTCTTGGAGACACCTTGCCCATACATGATGTCGAACTCGACCTGCTTGAAGGGCGGGGCGACCTTGTTCTTCACCACTTTCACGCGGGTCTGATTGCCCACCACTTCCTCGTGGTCCTTGATCGCGCCGATGCGGCGGATGTCGAGACGCACGGAAGAGTAGAATTTCAGCGCGTTGCCGCCCGTCGTGGTTTCGGGATTGCCGAACATGATGCCGATTTTCATGCGGATCTGGTTGATGAAGATGACGATCGTATTGGAGCGCGAAATCGAGCCGGTGAGCTTGCGCAAGGCCTGGCTCATCAGGCGGGCCTGCAGGCCGGGCAGTTGATCGCCCATCTCGCCTTCGAGTTCGGCTTTCGGTGTCAGCGCCGCAACCGAGTCGATCACGATGATGTCGATGCCGCCGGAACGCACCAGCGTGTCGGTGATTTCGAGGGCCTGTTCGCCGGTGTCGGGCTGGGAGATCAGCATCTCGTCGATGTCGACGCCGAGCTTGCGGGCATAGATCGGGTCGAGCGCGTGTTCGGCGTCGACATAGGCCGCGATCCCGCCCTTCTTCTGGGCTTCGGCCACGGCATGAAGTGCCAGGGTCGTCTTGCCCGAGGATTCCGGTCCGTAAATCTCGATCACGCGGCCCCGCGGCAACCCGCCGATGCCGAGCGCGATATCCAACCCCAGCGATCCGGTGGAGACCGTATCCGTGTCCACGGCCAGGTCGCGCTGGCCGAGCTTCATCACCGAGCCCTTGCCGAACGCCCTGTCGATCTGGGAAAGCGCCGCCTCAAGCGCGCGTTTCCGGTCCCCGTTGTCCGCTTTCGCGCCTTCCCGTCCAACCACCTGTAAAGCTGCCTGTGCCATGCGCCTCGTCTCCTTATTTCACAGGGCTTCCGACCCCGCAATGAAGGCAAAAGTGCACGTTTTGTTCTCTTTTGCAAGATGCGCGTAAAGCGCTGATTACAAACAGATATTTCAAACATGTTCTGCGATGGTTCGCGCAGTTCGAAAAGGCTGGATTCGGGGCGTTTGGGGAATCGGTTTGAGGGCCCTGAGTCGTGCCCGTTCATGTGGTACGGCGGCCCGTTTTCACGTCCAGATATAGACGGCGGAAGGCCGCACCGGCGGCCGCTGATTCGCTATCGCGCGGCGGGCGGCGGGGTGCCGGAGAGGACCTCTTTCACCTTCGCTGCAAGCTGCTTCAGGCCGAAGGGCTTGGGCAGGAAGTGGAGGTCTTCGGCCTTCTCTTCGTTTCGCCGGAAGGCTTCTTCGGCGTAGCCCGACATGAACATGATCTTCATGTCGGGGCGCAGGCGGCGCACGGCGCGCACGAGCGTCGGGCCGTCCATGTTGGGCATCACCACGTCGCTGATGAGCAGGTGGATGGTCTGCGTCTGGTTCTGCACGATTTCCAGCGCTTCCTCGCCGCCTTCGGCTTCCAGCACGTTGTAACCGCGCATCCGAAGCGCACGCGCCGCGAAACTGCGCACGGCTTCCTCGTCTTCCACGAGAAGGATGGTGTCCTGGCCGGTGACGTCGCGCGTGACGGCTGTTTGCTGCACGTCTTCGACAACGGGTGCGTTCGTATCGACGTAGTGGCGCGGCAGATAGATGCGAAATGCCGTGCCGCGCCCCACTTCGCTTTCCACCGTGATGAAGCCGCCCGACTGTTTGACGATGCCGTAGACGGTGGCCAGTCCAAGCCCCGTGCCCTGTCCCACCGCCTTGGTGGTGAAGAACGGATCGAAGATCTTGCCCAGATGTTCCTTGTCGATGCCGGTGCCGGTGTCGGCGACTTCGATGCGCACATATTCGCCCGGCGGCATGACGGCTGTTCCAAGTGCCTGCGGTTCGAGCGTGATCTCGTTGGAGGTCGAGATCGTCACCGTGCCGCCCTTCGGCATGGCGTCGCGCGCGTTCACGACGAGATTGATGATCGCGTTGGAAAGCTGGGCTTCGTCGGCGTTCACCGGCCAGAGATTGCTCTGGTTCTCGAGCCTTAAATCCACGCCTTCGCGCAAGAGGCGGCGCAGCATGTGGCTCAGTTCCGTGACGACATCGCCCAGCGCGATCACGCGCGGCTGCAGCGTCTGTTTGCGCGAGAAAGCGAGAAGCTGGCCCACCAGTTGTGCGGCGCGCAGCGCGTTCTGGTGGACTTCGTTGATCTCCTTGAACGACGGATCGCCCGCCTGGTGGCGCATCAGCAGGAATTCGGAATTGCCGATGATCACGGTGAGCAGATTATTGAAATCGTGCGCCACGCCGCCCGCGAGTTGTCCCACGGCCTGCATCTTCTGCGACTGGGCAAATTTGAGTTCGAGGGACTTCTGCTCGGAGATGTCGATCAGGTAGAGCAGCACGAAGCGGATATCACCGGCGGCGAAGGGGCTGGCATAAAGGTTGGCGGTGCGTTCGCTTTCCCCCGCCGCGCGCAATTCGATGGGGCCGGTGCTCGATGCGCCGCCATTGGAAAGAAGATCGCCGAGCGCGCGCCGGTCGGTTTCATCCACCAGATCGCCCAGCATCCGGCTGGTGCCCGCGCCGGGCAGGTCGAAGAAATCGGCGAAGGCGCGGTTGGCTTCGAAGATCTTGCCGTTCTCGTCTGCGAGCGCCACGCCCACCGGCGCATCGCGAAACAGCGACGGCACGGCGGCGGGCGCTGCGGCCGCCACGGGCGCGGGGGCGGGTTTGGGTGCTTCCGCCACGACGGGCTTTTCGGTCGACAGGCGCGGCATGAACCACCACGCGGCTTCGCCTTTGCCGAGCGGGCGCACGGCGGCGGAAAGTTCAAGGCCGTTGTCGAGCGCGACCGTTTCCTCGCGCGGCTGGCCGTCGATGGCGCCGCGCGCCAGCCGATAGAGCACGCTTGAAGAAGATGCGCCGCTCAGCGCGAGTTCCGGCGGCGGCGGGATTTCGCCTTCGGCGATATGGGCGAGCTTGCGGTAGGCCTCGTTGCAATCGAGCACCGCGCCGTCCTTGCCGGTGATCGCCCAGGCGATATGGGCCTGGGCTGCGGCGGTGGCGAGCCGCTGGGCGTCGGCCAGCCGCGCGCTGGGATTGGGCCAGATCGCGAACAGGAAGACGAGCGCCACCGATCCGATGCCCACCAGGAGCACGAAGCCCGCCCAGCGGGAAAACTCCGGTGCGCCGACCGCGATTCCGCCCGCGATCAGGGCGATGAAGACAAAGCCGAGCGCGGCCCAACGCCAGTTGCCGCCGGGAAGGCCGTAGCTCGGCCGGGAAAGTGAGGGACTCAGTGCCATGTGAGTCTTTTAAGTCCTCCCCCGCATGTGGGGGAGGGCTATCGCAAAGAGAAATCAAACTGATTTCTCCCTCTCCCCCAGCGGGGGAGAGGGCCGGGGTGAGGGGGAGAATGTTCGAGCGATTCTGCTATTTCTGAAATTTATGGCGTTGGGCGAAGCGATTTGCTTTCCCGGACTGTTGAGGCACTCGCCCCCTCACCCCAACCCTCTCCCCCGCTGGGGGAGAGGGAGTGTGGCGCAATCAGTTCGCCTTGATTTTCCCTGTCAGCCGCATGACATAGCCGATGACCTGCGCCACGGCCTTGAAATGTTCGGGCGGCACGGCTTCGTCGAGATCGACGGAGGCGTAAAGCGCACGCGCGAGCGGCGGGTTTTCGATGACGGGCACATCGTTTTCCTCGGCCACGTCGCGAATGCGCAGCGCGAGCGCGTCCACGCCCTTGGCCACGCAGACCGGTGCCGCCATCTCGCCCGATTCGTATTTGAGCGCCACGGCAAAATGGGTCGGGTTCATGATGACGACCGTGGCATCGGGCACCTGGGCCATCATGCGGCGCCTGGCGCGTTCGGTGCGGATCTGCTTGATCTTGGCTTTGACGGCCGGATCGCCTTCGGTCTGGCGGAACTCTTCCTTGACCTCCTGCTTGCTCATGCGGTGGCGCTTGATGAAGCGGTAGCGCTGCACCAGATAGTCGCCGCCCGCGATGACGGCGAGAACGGCGAGGGCGGCCATCAGCACCTTCATCAGAAGCGCGATCATGACGGAGGCCAGCACCATCGGCGATTGGCCGAGCAGGCCGTCCAGCCTGCCGCGTTCGGGCCACAGCACCGTCCACGTCACCGTGCCGACGATGGCGAGCTTGATGAGACCCTTGACGAGATTCATCACGCCGTCGAAGCCGAACAGGCGCTTGAAGCCGCTCATCGGATTGAGCTTGGAGAAATTCGGCTTGAGGCGTTCGGTGGTGAAGACCGGGCGGTGCTGGATGAGATGACTTGCCAGCGCGAGCAGCATAAGCAGGCCGAAGATGGGCGCGAGGATTTCTCCCGTGCTCAACAGCACGCTTTTCAGCAACACGATCATGCCGCCGGAACTGACGGCGAACTGATCGGGCTCGGAAAGAAAAATGGTGAAGCGGCGCGCGAAACCCTCCGCCGCCGAAGACCCGAACAGGCTGAGCGACAAGGCGCCCGCGGCCAGGATCACGAAGGTCGTCACTTCGGCGCTTTGAACGACGTCGCCCTGTTTGTGGGCTTCTTCGAGCCTTCGTTGTGTGGGCTCTTCGGTTTGTTGGGAGTCGTCGCGATCGTCGGCCATCTAGAGCAGCGCTCCCATCTGCTGGCCGTAGAAATTGAGGAACATCGTCATCATCGAGCCGAGCAGCAGCATCATGATGAGAAAGCCCGCCAGGATGTTGATCGGCATGGCGATGAAGAACACCTGAAGCTGCGGCATCAGGCGGGCGAGCAGGCCGATGGAGGCCGTCACCACGAAGCCGAAGACGATGAAAGGCGCGGAGAGTTGAAGGCCCATCAGGAACGCGCCACTCGTATAGCGGATGGCGAGTTCGGCGAGATCGCCGGTGGGAAAGCTTCCGCCGGGCGGCAGCATGCGATAGCTGCCTTCAATGGCGCCGATGGCGAGATGATGCATGTTGGTGGCGAAGATCATCACCGTGCCCAGCAGCGAGAAGAAGGTGCCGACAATGGCGCCCTGAACGCCCATGGTGGGATCGACGGTCTGCGCGTAGGCAAGGCCCGTCTGCGTGGCGATGAGATAACCCGCGACCTGCAGCGCGCTCATGATCAGCCGCGCGATGGCGCCGATCACGACGCCGCTGGTGATTTCCTGCGCGATCAACAACCCGAACGCCATCGGCGTATCGGGGATGTTGGTGTAGAGGCGCGCAACGGTAGGAGCCAGCGCAAGCGAAATGGCGAGCGCAAGCGACAGGCGCACGCGCGGCGGCACGCCCATGTCGCCGATGGCAGGCAACAGCATGATCATCGCGCCCACACGGCTGAAGACCAGCATGTAGACGGTGAGAAGGCCGGAAACGTTGCCGAGGGTGAAGGTCATACGATCCTCCCCCGCTTGCGGGCTCGTAGCGGCAGCGTATCGAGGGGGACCGCCAGCCGAAGCGAAGCGCAGGCGCAGCGGTGGAGGGGGGCAGTCGACGCGTACACACACTTTCCCCCTCCGCTTCGCTTCGCGAAGGCACCTCCCCCGCAAGCGGGGGAGGAAAACGAAAGCGATGAGGTGAAGGGAAACATGCTCGCTAATACGCAGCGATGCGCTGCGCCACGTCGGTCATTAGTCCCGCCATCGCGGATCCCGCGAAGGGCAGGGCGATGAGCAGCACGAGGAAAATCGCGATGATCTTCGGCACAAACACAAGCGTCATTTCCTGGATTTGCGTCAGTGCCTGCAACAGGCCGATCACGACGCCGACGACGAGTGCCGTCAGCATGGCGGGCGCGGCAATCTGGAGCAGCACATAGATGCTCTCGCGCGCGAAATCGATGGCTTCCGTGGGACCCATGTTCTTGTTCTCGTCAGATCGGCATCTGCATGATGGATTGATACGCCTGGATCACCTTGTCGCGAACGGCGACGACGGTGTTCAACGTCAGTTCGGCCTGGTTCACGGCGTTGACGACATCCACGATGTCGGCCTGGCCCGCGATCTGCTTCATCGCGAGCGTTTCGCCCTGTTTCATCGTCCCGATGCTGTCCTTCACCGCGCCCGACAGGAAATCGCCGAAGCTTTGCGTGCCACCGGTCGCGGCACCGCCTGCGGCTTGCGCGGGCGCTTCGACGCCGATCTTGGCGATCGCCTGATAGGCGGCGGCGGCTGCGGCTGGAATGGCCATGGTCTGCTACTCCTTTAGCGGCGCAGAAGATCGACGGTGCGCGCCAGCATGGATTTCGAGGCTTCCATCACCGAGATGTCGGCTTCGTAGGAGCGTTGCGCCTCGCGCATGTCCATCACTTCGATGAGCGAACTGACGTTCGGCAGCTTGACGTAGCCCTTGGTGTCGGCGGCCGGGTTGCCCGGATCGAACTGCATGCGGAATTCCGTCATGTCGGAAACTGGCTTGCCGGGCTTCACCAGCGTCGCGTTCAATTCGCGGTCGAAATCGCTTTTCACGGTGGCGACCTTGCGGCGATAGGGATCGCCCCCCGGCGTCTGCGCGGTGGAATTCGCGTTGGCGATGTTTTCCGCGATGATGCGCATGCGCGTGGATTGCGCGCGCATGCCCGACGCGGCGACGATCATGGACGTGTTGAGATCCATCGTTCAGTTCTCCTAGCTCGTGCGGCCGATGGCCGTGCGCATCATGTCGACGGCCTTGCTGTAGAGGTTTGTCGCGGCCTGATAGGACGCCTGCGTGTCGGCCATCTTCATCATTTCGCTTTCCAGCGAGACGGAATTGCCGTTGAGCGAGGCTTCGACATCGGGGGCCGCAAAGTCGGTGAAGCCGCCGGATTCGGCGGAAGCTTGCAGCGCGATGTGTTTGGAATTGGTGGTGCGCAGCCCGCTGGAGATTTCCGTGCCCTTCACCGTGTTGCGCAGCAGCGTTTCGAAATCGGGCGCCTTGAGATCGCGCGCGCCGTAGCCGGGCGTGTCGGCGTTGGCGACGTTCTGCGACAGCACGCCCTGGCGTTGGTTGAGCCACGACATGCGCTCGCGCAGCATCGCGAACAGGGGAATATCGGGAAGGTTCATGGCCGCACCCTTTTAAGGTTCAGTTAACCCTAAGAGACGCCATGGTGCGCTTCGAAGTTTAATCGCTGCTTAACACAAGCGAACCTTTTTGCCGGGCAAGTTCTTCCCGTTCTTAACTCGCGATTAAGCCTAACCGCTTCATGTATCGCGCATGGAATATGTCGACATCGCCCGTTATCTCGGCGCACTCCTCGTGGTGCTGGCGCTTCTGGGTCTCGCAGCCCTTGCCGCGCGCCGCTACGGCGTGCCGGGCGTGATGAAGGCCAACGCGGTGCGGCGTTTGTCGGTTGTTGAATCTCTGATGATCGGCCCGCGCCAGAAACTTCTGCTCGTGCGCAAAGACAATCGCGAACATCTTCTCTTCATCGGCCCGCAGGGCGCGACACTGGTCGAGAACGCGGATGCAACGCCACATGAGTAGCGTCACTCTCTTACCTCCCCCTTGCGGGGAGGTCGGCGTCGTGCATCGGCACGACGACGGGTGGGGCTCCAGCGAGCCTCGCTCCAGCAACCCCCACCCGCCGCGCTGCCGCGCGTCGACCTCCCCACAAGGGGGAGGTAAGTGGATGCGGGTGTTGATGCTCGCGTTGACGTCGCTTCTTGTCGTTGTCGTTCTTCCTAACGTTGCCTTCGCCGCCGACGCAGCCACAGGCGGCGCCGCATCCAACTCCCTGTCGATCAACCTGACGGGCAACGGGCTTTTCACCGACCGGATCGTTCAGATCGTGGCCCTCATCACGATCCTGAGCCTTGCGCCCTCGATCCTCATCATGATGACGTGTTTCGTGCGCATCGTGGTGGTGCTGTCGCTGTTGCGTACCGCACTTGGCGTGGCGCAAAGCCCGCCGAACACCGTCATCGTCAGTCTTTCGCTGTTCCTCACCTTCTTCGTGATGACGCCGACCTTCCACGACGCTTACAAAGCGGGCGTCGAACCCTTGATGGCCAACCAGATCACCACCGAGGAAGCGCTGGACCGCGCCTCCGTGCCGGTGAAGGGCTTCATGCTGAACCATGTCCGGCAGGCCGATCTGAAGCTGTTCCTCGACATGAGCCGCGCCAAGCCGCCCGCGAAACCGTCGGATATCGCGATCACCACGATTGCGCCCGCCTTCATGCTGTCGGAGCTGAAACGCGCCTTCGAGATCGGCTTCATGATCTTCGTGCCGTTCCTCGTCATCGACATGGCGGTGGCCTCGATCCTGATGTCCATGGGCATGATGATGCTGCCCCCGGTCATCATTTCGCTGCCGTTCAAGCTGATCTTCTTCGTGCTGGTGGACGGCTGGCGCTTGGTCGCGGGCTCTCTGGTCGAGAGCTATATGCACGGCCCGCCGCCCGGCTAGTTACGGATCGACGAACCAACCCGTAATCGCAAAACGTCCCACCGGTGCATAAGGTGCTACCGCTGTTACCGCGTGTTCTTGCGGCACGGTGAACAGCGACAGGCTGTTGAAGCGCGGCACGAACACCTGATCGATGGATTTCTCCGGCCCGTAGAATTGCAGCAGCCCGCCCCAATCGGGGTCCCAGTTCTTCGACATGTTCAGCACATAGGCCACGCGACGCTTGTGGCCCGGTATCTGGTCGCTATGGGTGTTGAGGAAATGTCCGGGCACATAAAGCGTGGCCTGGCCGTCGGCGCCCGCGATGGTGGATATGCCGCTCACCTTGCGCACCAGTTCGACGAACGGCGCGCTGTTGACGAACTCGAACACCGCGTGCAGCGGGTGGCCGGGATAGTTCTTCTGCGCATAATTCTCGGCCATCAGGAACGCCTGATAGATGAAGCCGAAATTGTCGCGGGCGCGCGCATAGACGTTGCCGATGCGCTGGGCGCGGTCCTGCGGCGTCAGGCGCTGCATTTCTTCGGGCGATAGCACCACCGTCTTGCCCTGGTCGTAATAGACGAGCTTCCACGGCGTTTCGCGGGAGAGCACATTGTAGAGGTCTTCGGCGGGCGCTTCCTGCAGCAGGTCGCGGATCTGGATGCGGTTCTTCGCCTTGTAGGCCCGGGCGAATTCGGCCAGATCGAGGGCGGGGTTCAGCATGGAGCGGTTTATCCGCGAAAAAGGCCGGGCCACGCTAGCCCTGCGGGCTTTGCGGCCGCAACCACTTCTTAACCATACGTTGCGCATGATGGCCTGTCGCAATGGGATTCGCACCCTTTGGAAATCAACGGCACCCGTAAAGTCGAAACCGCGAATGTGCGCCGCGCCGCGCGTTCGACGGGCGGCAGCGACACGACCTTCAAGATCTCCGATCCGGCCGAAGCGCCGCGCGGACAGGTGGTGAGCGGCCCCGGCCCTATCGCCGCGGTCGACAATATTCTGATGCTGCAAGGCGTGGACGATTCCGCCGACGGCCGTTCGCGCGGACTCGATCACGGCGAAGACCTGCTCGACATGCTGGACGAAGTCCGCGACGGCTTGTTGTCGGGCGGTATCCCGCGCCTGACGCTCAACCGCCTCGCCAACGCCGTAAGCCGCCGCCAGGACGGTTTCGCCGATCCCAAACTGCAGAACGTGCTCGACGAGATCGAGTTGCGGGCGAAAGTGGAGCTGGCGAAGCTTGAGCAGGCGGATCAGCGCTACGCTTAAGCTCCGTTTTTCAAATTCAAATCCCATTTGTCATCCCCGGCCGAGCGACAGCGAGGGGAAGGGGACCCAGATGCGAGACACCGATCGGTGTTTGACGCCTGGATCCCCTTCCCCTCGCGCCGCGATGCGGCGCTCGGCCGGGGATGACAAATGGGATTTAGATATCCAGCAACAGCCGCTGCGGATCTTCCAGATTTTCCTTCACGCGCACCAGAAACGTCACGGCTTCGCGCCCATCGACCAAACGGTGATCGTAGGACAGCGCCAGATACATCATCGGGCGGATTTCGATATTGTCGTCGATCACCATCACGCGCTTCTGGATCTTGTGCATGCCCAGAATACCCGATTGCGGCGTGTTGAGAATGGGCGTGCTCATCAATGAACCGAAGACGCCGCCATTGGTGATGCTAAACGTGCCGCCTTGCAGTTCTTCGAGCTTCAGCTTGTTGTCGCGGGCGCGCAGGCCGAAATCGTTGATCGCCTTTTCGATCTGGGCGAGCGACAACGCATCTGCGTCGCGCACCACCGGCACGACAAGGCCGCGTTCGGTCGAGACCGCGATACCCACGTCGTAATAGTTCTTGTAGACGATGTCGTCGCCTTCGATCTCGGCGTTGACGTTGGGCAATTCCTTCAAGGCTGCGATGCACGCCTTCACGAAGAAGCCCATGAAGCCCAGCCGCACGCCGTGCTTCTTCTCGAAATCGTCCTTGTATTCGGCGCGCAGGTTCATGACGTGGGTCATGTCGACTTCGTTGAAGGTCGTCAGTTGTGCGGCCGTGTTCTGCGATTCCTTGAGGCGCGTCGCGATGGTCTTGCGCAGGCGGCTCATGGTGACGCGCTCTTCGCGCTCGGCGCGCGGGCGCGGGCCGGATTGGACGGGCGCAATCGGCTTGGGCGCGCTGGCGCGGGCTTCGAGTGCGGCCAGCATGTCGCCCTTCAGCACGCGGCCTTCTTTGCCCGTGCCGGGCAGGGTTGCGGGATTGAGACCGCTTTCTTCGGAGATGCGGCGCACCGATGGCATGACAGGCGCATCGGCTTTCGGTGCAGGCGCGGGCTGCGGAGCGGGTGCGGGCTTTGGTGCGGAGACAGGCGCTGGTGCCACGGCTTTCGGCGGTTCGGGTGCTTTGACGGGTGCGGCTGTTGCAACGCCGGCCTTGCCTTCGGCAATCGCGCCCAGGATCGTGCCGACCTGAACCGTGTCGCCTTCTTTCACTGATATCGCTTCGATCGAACCGTCGGCGGGCGCGGGCACTTCGACCGTCACCTTGTCGGTTTCCAGTTCGACCAGCGGCTCGTCGCGGGAAACGGCGTCGCCTTCCTTCTTGAACCAGCGCGCGACCGTGGCTTCGGTCACGGATTCACCCATGGCCGGGACTTTGATCTGGATGCTCATCGGCAATCTCTCAATTCATTTCGTTTTCCCTCTCCCCCTTGGGGGAGAGGGTTAGGGTGAGGGGGTGATGTTCGAACGGGTGGCGGTATTCGCCCCCTCACCCGGCCCTCTCCCCCGCTGGGGGAGAGGGAGAAGTTCGAGAGCATCATAGCGTGAGTGCTTGATCGAGGAACGCTTTAAGTTCGGCCGTGTGCTGGCTCATCAAACCGGCTGCTGTGGAGGCATATTCGGGCCGTCCCACATAGCGCGGGCGGGAATTGCCGCCGAGCTTGGCAATCGTGTCCTCGATATAGGGGGCGATGAAGGTCCAGGCGCCCTGGTTCTTGGGTTCTTCCTGGCACCAGATGATTTCCGCTTTCGGGAAGCGTTTCAGTTCGTCTGCCAGCGCGCTTTGCGGGAACGGATAAAGCTGTTCGATGCGCAGAAGCTGGATACGGTTCTCGCCGCGCTTCTCGCGCTCTTCCATCAGGTCGAAATAGACCTTGCCGGTGCAGAGTACGACACGCTTGATCTCGTTGTCGGGGCTAAGTTTCACCGTGGTGGCGCCCGGCACGCATTCGGCCTGGTCGCGGAACACGCGGTGGAACGAAGACCCCGGCTCCATGTCGGTGAGGAACGAAATGCAGCGCTTGTGGCGCAGCAGCGATTTCGGCGTCATCAGGATCAGCGGCTTCCTGAACGGCCGGTGCATCTGGCGGCGCAGGATGTGGAAATAATTCGCCGGCGTCGTGGGGCAGGCGACCTGCATATTGTCCTGCGCGCAGAGTTGCAGATAACGCTCCAAGCGCGCGGAGGAATGCTCCGGCCCCTGACCTTCGTAACCGTGCGGCAAGAGCATCACCAGCCCGTTCATCCGCAGCCACTTCATTTCGCCCGATGAAATGAATTGGTCGATCACCACCTGCGCGCCGTTGGCGAAATCGCCGAACTGCGCTTCCCACAGCACGAGCGCCTTTGGCTCGGCGGAGGAATAGCCGTATTCGAAACCGAGCACGGCTTCTTCGGATAGAAGCGTGTCGATGACTTCGAACTCGGCCTGGTTCGGCGAGATGTGGTTCAGTGGGATGTAACGGTTTTCGTTTTCCTGATCGACCAGCATGGAATGACGCTGGCTGAACGTGCCGCGCGAGGAATCCTGGCCCGAAAGGCGGACGGGATAGCCTTCTTCAAGCAGCGTGCCGAACGCGAGTGCTTCGCCGGTTGCCCAGTCGATGGCTTCGCCGGTTTCGAACATCTTCGCCTTCGCCTGCAACTGGCGCGCGATGGTCTTGTGAACGTTGAAGCCGTCGGGAACGGTGGTGATCGCGTGGCCGACCTTCTTCAGCAATTCGGTGGAGACGTCGGTGTTGCCGCGGCGGTCGCCGTCGGTCGCCTTCGCAAGACCGCTCCAGCGTCCGTCCAGCCAGTCGGCGTGGTTGGGGCGATGGGATTTGGCAGCCTCGAATTCCTCGTCGAGGCGCTTGTTGAAGTCGTCCATCATCTGCTTGACGTCGGCTTCGGTCAGCGTGCCTTCGGCGACGAGTTTCTGCGTGTAGATTTCGAGCGTCGAAGGATGGTCCTTGATCGCGCGATACATCAGGGGCTGGGTGAACGCCGGTTCGTCGGTCTCGTTGTGACCGAAGCGGCGATAACAGAACATGTCGATCACGACATCCTTGTGGAACAGCTGCCTGAACTCTGTCGCGATGCGCGCGCAATGCACCACCGCTTCCGGGTCGTCGCCGTTCACATGGAATATCGGAGCCTGCACCATCAGCGCCACGTCGGATGGATAGGGCGAAGACCGCGAATAGATCGGCGCGGTGGTGAAGCCGATCTGGTTGTTGATGATGAAATGGATGGTGCCGCCGGTGCGGAAACCTTTGGTGCCGCTCATCGCGAAGCATTCGGCGACCACGCCTTGCCCTGCGAACGCCGCATCGCCGTGCAGCAGCAGCGGCAGAACGCTGGTGCGTTCCACCGTGTCGCCCAGCTGGTATTGCTTGGCGCGCGCCTTTCCGAGCACGACGGCGTCTTCCGCTTCGAGATGCGAAGGGTTGGCGGTCAGCGAAAGATGGACCTTGCGATTGTCGAATTCGCGGTCGCTCGATGCGCCCAAATGATATTTCACATCGCCCGAACCTTCGACTTCGTTGGGCTTGGACGCGCCGCCCTGGAATTCGTGGAAGATCTGGCGATAGGGCTTGCTCATCACATTGGCGAGCACGTTCAGGCGTCCGCGATGGGCCATGCCCAGCACGATTTCCTTCACGCCCAGCTGACCGCCGCGCTTGATGATCTGTTCGAGCGCGGGGATCGTGGCTTCGCCGCCGTCCAGGCCGAAACGCTTGGTGCCGAGGAAGCGCACGGAGGCGAACTTCTCGAAGCCTTCGGATTCGATCAGCTTGTTCAGGATCGCGCGCTTGCCTTCCGGCGTGAACGAGATCTCCTTGTCCGGCCCTTCGATGCGCCGTTGCAGCCAATCCTTCTGTTCGGGATCGGTGATGTGCATGAACTCGTAGCCGATGCGCCCGCAATAGGTGCGTTGGAGGATTTCCACCATGCGGCGCGGCGTGGCCGTTTCCATGCCCATCACGCCGTCGATGAAGACGGGCTTGTCCATGTCTTCTTCGTGGAAGCCGTAGAAACCGGGGTCGAGCTGCGGATGCGGCTCCTTCGGTGCGAGATGCAGCGGATCGAGATTGGCTTCGAGATGGCCGATCACGCGATAGGCGCGCACCAGCTGGATGGCGCGCACGGATTCCTTCGCGGCGGCGCGAATGTCGTCTTCGGAAGCGCCCGGCTTCTTGGCGCCGGGCTGCAACTGGCCCGTGAGCGCCGAAACGATCTCGCCGTTCTCCAGCTTGAGCTTGCCGTCGCGCCGCCATTGCGGCCCCCGGCCGAGCTGGGTGGGGGAAAGACCGTTCTCGCCCAGTTCGGCGAAGAAGGCCCGCCAGCTTTCGTCCACCGTGTCGGGGTTCTGCTGGTACTGGGCGTAGAGCTGTTCGATGAACTGGGCGTTGGCGCCGTTCAGGAACGAGGTGATGTCCAGAACCTCGTTGGAGGCTCGGTTCAGTCGATTTGGCGTTGTTTGGCTTGTCATTTCAATGGGTTGGCGGGGGTGCCGCCTGTCTTTCCGTTCGCGCACCGGCGAGGCGCTGGCGTTTAACGCATTCCGGTGCCGAATGCACGCCCAATTCCCGTAAACAGATGGGTTACGAAGGTTAATATGGTGTCAACGACCCGGAACTTCGAGGCGCTGACCCAAACCCATCCTGACGAAAGAATAGCGGCGCCTTCGTGACGAAAGCCTTTAGCGTCCTAACTTACCGCCCCCTACGCGGGGCGGTCGACGCGCGGAAGCGCGGCGGGTGGGGGGCCGCGCAACAAATACGGGGATTGGGAGATAATGCCCTTGTGCGAAGCGCCACAAACAATCTCACGCGGAGGCGCGGAGTACGCGGAGGATTCTCGAGCCTCCGCGCACTCCGCGCCTCCGCGTGCCGCCCATCATCGAAGAAGACCTATTTCAACACCCGAATCTCGACACGCTGCGCGCCGGAGGTGTTCACCTTCACGTCATCGGTCGGAAGCGAGGTGAGCACGATCTTTTCCTTGGCAACACCGTCGGCGATCAGTTCGTCCTGGACGAGTTTGATGCGCGGCGCTGCAAGGCCCGGATCGTAATGCGGCGTCACCTGCGTGGAAGGCCCCGAAAGCTGGACCATCTTCACGCCCATTTCTTTGGCTTCGCGCGCGGCCGAAGCGATGATCTTGTGGCCGTCATCGGTGAGCGTCACGTCGTGGCCGACGAAGAAGACGATGTAAGCCTGCGGTGTTGTGGGAGACCCTTCGACCGGCCCCGTGCCCTTGTTCATTGAACCGCACGCAGCCACGCCCAGAACAAACGAACAGGCGAGCAAGCCCGCAAACAACCGACGCATGATTTTCCATCCCCTGTGCCGAAGGACCCGGCACGAGGAGTATGTCATGAGGTCCCCGCGCCGTCTGTAGCGCGGGTGCGACGTGGTTTAATTTTTCAGAAGTTCCACAAGCGTGGTGCCGAGTGCCGCCGGATTGGGCGAGACGCGGATCCCTGCGGACTTCATCGCCTCGATCTTCGACTCCGCGCCGCCCTTGCCGCCGGAGATGATGGCGCCCGCATGGCCCATGCGCCGGCCCGGAGGAGCCGTCACACCGGCGATGAAACCGACCATCGGCTTCTTGACCTTGTTGTGCTTGATGAAGTCGGCCGCGTCTTCTTCGGCGCTGCCGCCGATCTCGCCGATCATGATGATGGATTTGGTTTCGGGATCGGCAAGGAACATCTCCAGCACGTCGATGTGCTCGGTGCCCTTTACCGGATCGCCGCCGATGCCGACGCACGACGTCTGGCCGAGACCGACGGCGGTCGTTTGCGCCACCGCTTCATAGGTGAGCGTGCCCGAACGCGACACGATGCCGACGGTGCCGCGGCGATGGATGTGTCCCGGCATGATGCCGATCTTGCATTCGCCGGGCGTGATGACGCCGGGACAGTTCGGCCCGATGAGACGCGATTTCGAACCGCAGAGAGCGCGCTTCACCTTCACCATGTCGAGCACCGGAATGCCTTCTGTGATGCAGACGATCAGCGGCACTTCCGCGTCGATCGCTTCGAGGATCGCGTCGGCCGCGAACGGCGGCGGAACGTAGATGGCAGTCGCATCCGCGCCCACTTTTTCGCGGGCTTCGCGCACGGTGTCGAACACCGGCAAACCCAGATGCGTCGAGCCGCCTTTGCCTGGCGACGTGCCGCCCACCATCTTGGTGCCATAGGCGATGGCCTGTTCCGAATGGAACGTGCCCTGATTGCCGGTGAAGCCCTGGCAGATGACTTTGGTGTTCTTGTCGACGAGGATGGACATGGGATTTCCGTTAGTTGGAAGCGTGTTGCGCGTTGACTGTTGCTTGGATGAGTGCACCGGCATCGGCAGTGGTGAGCTTGGCGATCTCAGCATAGGCCGCATCGGTGGCTTGCTTGCTACCTGTTCCTTCACCGCTGACCCCTTCCGGGCTCCTTAGAAAATAGAACGGCGAGGCAGGGCTTCCCGGTGCCGACACAAACACGAGGCTTTTGTGATCGTCGCAGCTATATATTTTCCATTGGGTTGAACCATATGTCTTTTCGATAGGCCCAATTTTGCACGCCATTTGTGGCTTCGCCGGTTGCGCAGCCAATGGCTCCGCGGCGACACAGGCCGCAAGACAGAGCAACATGCTGAGACGGAGTTTCACTTCCCGCCCTTCACGGCTTTGACGATTTTCTGTGCAGCGTCAGCGAGATCGTTGGCGGAGAGGATCGGCAGGCCGGATTCGGCGAGGATTTTCTTGCCGAGTTCGACATTGGTGCCTTCCAGACGCACCACCAACGGAACGGAAAGCGAAATCTCTTTCGCGGCGGCGATGATGCCTTCCGCGATGATGTCGCATTTCATGATACCGCCGAAGATGTTGACCAGGATGCCCTTCACGTTCGGATCGCTGACGATGATCTTGAACGCCGCCGTCACCTTTTCCTTGCTCGCGCCGCCGCCGACATCGAGGAAGTTCGCCGGTTCTTCGCCATAGAGCTTGATGATGTCCATCGTCGCCATGGCAAGCCCTGCGCCGTTCACCATGCAGCCGATGGTGCCGTCGAGCTTGATGTAGGAAAGATCGTATTTCGAGGCTTCGACTTCCGCCGGATCTTCTTCTTCGAGATCGCGAAGCGCCTGAATGTCCTTGTGGCGATAGAGAGAGTTGTCGTCGAAATTGATCTTGGCATCGAGACAGATGACCTTGCCGTCCTTTGTCACGACCAGCGGGTTGATTTCGAGCAGGCTCATGTCCTTGGCGATGAAGGCATCATAGAGGCTCTTGATCAGCGCGCCGCACTGCTTGGCCTGATCGCCTTTGAGCTTCAGCGCCGAGGCGATCTCGTTGCCGACATAGGGCGAGTATCCCGCGGCGGGTTCGACCTGGAACGTGTGGATGCGTTCGGGCGTCTTGTGCGCCACTTCCTCGATGTCCATGCCGCCTTCGGTCGAGGCGATGAACGCAACCCGGCTGGTGGCGCGGTCCACCAGAGCGGAGAGATAAAGCTCGCGGTCGATGGCCGAGCCGTCTTCGATATAGAGGCGTTTCACCACGCGGCCCGCGGGACCGGTCTGGTGTGTGACCAGCGTCATCCCGAGCATCCGCTCGGCTTCCTTCTTCACGTCCTCGATGGATTTCACCACCTTCACGCCGCCGCCCTTGCCGCGCCCGCCCGCATGGATCTGCGCCTTCACGACCCAGACGGGGCCCGGCAACGCCTTGGCAGCCGCCACGGCTTCTTCGACGGTGAAGGCAGGTGTGCCCTTGGGCACCGGCACGCCAAATTCGGCGAGCACGCCCTTGGCCTGATACTCATGGATGTTCATGTGCGGTCCCGGTAAATGAGAGGCGAGGGAAGGGGCCGGGCTACCCGGCGCGGGCGCACAATATCAGTGCAAAGCCTGTGTGCAAGCGCGCGGATCGTCCCGCTTTTTACTGCTTACGCGAATGTCGGTGCGGGTCCGGAGGCCGATTCTCCGGCGCGTTCCTGCCGCGCTACCAGGACGAAGACAGCCAGAATCGCAATCGCGCCGACCGGCAGGCCGATTGCGCCGAGCGCGCGCGCGAAAAACGGGACCAGCCAGATCAGCGCGATTGCCGTCGCCCGCCAGGGTGCCGAGTTGCCGCTTCGATGGTCGGCGGCCAGCAGAAGGATCGCAGGGGCGAGGATCATCATGTCGTAATCGAGGCTGTAAGGGGTCGCAAGAAAGCTGCCGATGCAAAGCAGCGCCGCCTTTGCCGCGAAACGATCTGTCCTGCTCCATGCGTGAACGACGGCCGCAACGACGACAAGCGCGATGATACCCTGCGCGGCGTATGCGAGTTCGATCGGTCCACCATACATCCGCACCAGCGAGAACATGCTCTGGATTTTGAACCAGCCTGCGCCGCCTTGTTCCAGCACGACATGGCGGGTGAATTCGGTCGAAGCGAGAAATGCGGTCCAGACATCCATGCCATAAGCGGCCGTCACAGCGAGTGCGAAAGCAATCACGGTTGCAGCCGCCGCGAACACCGCGCGCCAATAGCCGCCCGCAATCAGGGCGAAGGGGATCAGCACGCCGAATTGCGGCTTGTAGACGGAAAGCCCGAACAGGATGCCCGCAACCGCCGGGCGCGACGGCAACATGGAAAGTGCGCCCGCAAACAATGCGGCGGTGAGAAACCCGTTGTGGCCGTGCACCAGGTTGATGAAGACAGCAGGAAAGGCGGCCGCAAGCAGAAGCCAGAGCGGATCGCCGCGCAATTGCGGCGCGGGACTCGTTTTGATCAGGCGTGCGAGCGCGAAGACGTAGAGCGCGAAACTCGTCACCTGCCAGACGATCAGCGCGGGGATGTAGGGCAGTGCTGCGAGCGCCTGCGCCACGAACAGGAAGAACGGGGGATAGTGCCAGCCGTAAAACGGTGTCGTTTTTCCGAAGATCGCCTGTTCGCGCGCGTGTTGCAGAGCCGGATCGAAAGGTGCCGCGGCGCGTCCTTCGTGGACAAGCGTTCCGGCGGCATAGACGTTCGAGAAATCGGAGCCGAGCGGGCGGCCGTTGTTATCGTTGAGACCGTGCGCGGTCAGCCCCAGATAGGCGAGCGCGATAAGCGACGCGGCGCCGATGGCCAGCGACCAGAGCCGAATGCGTTCGCGCGTGAGAAAATCTCCGCTCGCCAGATGTGACAGGATCTTGCCGCCGGCCATGCGGCCAGTGTGGTGCAGGCGCGGTTAATGGCGGATTTAGGATCAGTACCCGCTATCTTCGCTGCCGACCCCGCCTTCCAGCGTCATGCCGGAGAGGTCTTCTCCGCTCGAAGCCTGGGCGGAGGATTGCACGCAGACCCGCGAGCGGTAGGAAAAGAAGAAGTCGCCCGAACCCCAGCGGCGCAGGTTGACGCGCTCGGTGCAGTCTTTCACGGGTTTGGCCTTGGCGCATTTCAGCATGCCGCCGCGATAATGGACGAGCGCCTCGCCGGGCGCGCAGGCAAGCGTCTCGCCGTTCTCGAAAGTGCCCGCCAAACCCTGATCGGATTGAACGACGTCGCCCACCGTGACGCGGACGGTCGAACCCGGAATGCAGCGCGCGATCTCGCCTTCGTAGGAGCCTTCGATCCACGTGTCCGGGATCATGTGCGAGGCGGGATATTCGCGCCCCCATCGGTCCACGCAGACCGCGTGAACGGATTTGACGACGTTGGCTTCCTGCTCGACGCAAGCGTTCTGCGCGTTGACCGAAATGCTGCCGCCCACATTGCCGCCTGCCTTGTTGACGATGGTGACGTATTGGCTGCCGCCGTAGGAAATGGCCGTGGCGCTCGCATTGGCTTGTGCCGCGGCATAGGCGCTGGCAAACGCAAATGCATTGGCTTCGCTATTGCCGCCGCCTTTTTTGATGACGACCTTCTTGTTGATCGTCACGTTCTTCTCGATGTTGATGTTCTTCGAATTGTCGATGTTCTTCGTGATGTTGATGGTTTTGGAATTGTCGATGTTCTTGTTCACCACCACCGAATTGTCGATGTTGATGGTCTTCGACAGGTCGATGTTCTTGGTGACGTCGATGTGCTTCGAATTGTCGATGGTCTTGGTCACGCTGACGTTGTTGTTGATCGTCACCGGCTTGTAGACGCTTATGTTCTTCGAATTGTCGATGTTGTTGGTTATGGTCACCGGCTTGTTGATGGTGACGTTCTTCGACGCATCGATGGTGTTGTTAATCGTGACCGGCTTGTTCACCGTCACCGATTTGTTGATGGTGATCGGCTTATAGATGTTGATCTTGTTGTTGATCGTGACCGGCTTGAAGATGGTGACGTTCTTGTTGATGGTGATGGTCGAGCCGTGACCGCCGTGATTGTTGCCGCCATTGCCGGGAAAGGCCGCCGCACAAGTGGGGCCGGCCGCCAACGTGCCGAAACCGGGCGTACCGGCGGCCAGCGCTTCGCTTGCCGGGGCGAACGCCAGCACCCCAGCAAGTGCTGCGGCAAGGTGCGAATTCGGCCTCGGCGCCATGGTGAACGCTCCTTAATCCATGCATCCTATGCGCGAGGGGCCGCGCGGCGTGGAAAACCCCGGCACAGGCTTAACGGCTCAGGGTGAGGCTTCACGAAACATGCCATTGCGGCGGGGTCTTTTCGGCCGAACGATGACCCAATTCGGGACAGGTAAGTACAACCGGCCAGACGCGAGGCGCCCATCGTGATCCCGATCTCGGACGACAATCCGATCCGCCTGACCCCTTATGTGAACTGGGCGTTGGTCGCGCTTTGCGTGGCGGTGTTCGGCTATGAGTTCTCGCTCGGAAGCGGGGGCGAGGAATTGATGAACAGGCTGGGCTTCGTGCCAGCCGTGCTGTTCCATCCCGCGCAGACGATGGCGCTGGTGCCGGCCTTTCCCGCGGCGCTCACCGTTCTCACCTCCATGTTTCTGCATGGCGGCTTCCTGCATCTCGGCGGCAACATGCTTTACCTGCTGATCTTCGGCAACAATATCGAAGACGCGATGGGGCACGCGCGCTATCTGCTGTTCTATCTCGTCAGCGGCATCGCGGCCGCGCTGACGATGGCGTTCGTCAACCCTTATTCCCTGATCCCGATGGTGGGCGCGTCGGGGGCGATCTCCGGCATTCTGGGGGCTTATGTGCTGCTCTATCCGCGCGCCAGGGTGCGGGTGATCGTGCCGCTCGGTTTCATTTTTTATCCGTTCCGCATCGGCGCGATGTGGGTGGTGGGTTTCTGGTTCGCGTTGCAGCTTTTCAACGCCCTGTTCTCCGATGCGTCGCAGCCGGGCGTCGCCTGGTGGGCGCACGTCGGCGGGTTCGTCGTCGGGCTCGCGCTCACGCCGTTGCTGAAATCGGGCGAGGTGCCGCTGTTCGGTGCGCCCAGGCGCGGGCCGTGGGGATAAGTTTTCGCGAAATCCCAATTCCGCACAGCGCTTTTACGATTAACACAAGCTTTCCGCGCATTCGGCGCTGGCACGGCTCATGCTCTGTGAAGTTCCAGACAAGGCGGGCGTTCCGAACTGGTTCAACCCGCAGGGCAAAGATGAGTACCGGGGCGTTGGGTTATGAAACATAGGAACAGTCATCTGCTGATCGGTTACTGGAGCCGCCTTCGCCGTGGGCGCGTGGTGCCGGACCAGACCGATATCGATCCGCGCGCCATCAAGCGGATGCTGTCCCATGTGTTCATCCTCGACGCCAAGGACATCGAGCGTCCGGTCTATCGCCTCGCGGGCACGACGTTGTGCGAACGCTTCGGCGCCGAACTGAAAGGCATCAGCTTCCTGTCGCATTGGGAAAGCCAGAGCCGCACCGCACTTGCCGGAATCCTGAGACAGGCGCTTGCGGCGAAACAGCCGCTCTGCATTTCCTCGATTGCCGCGACCGCCGATTGCGGCATGGTGGAATGCGAAACCATTTTTGCGCCCGTCAGCTTCAACGGCACCGAGCCGACGCGCTTCATCGGCATGGTGCAGATCCTGACCGACGTGAACGCGCTGTGCGGCAAGCCCATCGCGTTCGAACGTCTCGTCGCGTCCCAGATGGTGCGCGAAGACGAGCCGCTGCCGATCGTGGATTTCCCGCCGCCGGCGTCTCTCGACTCCCTGCGCGGCGCCAAACCGCGCCTGCGCCTCGTGGTGAGCCAGGGCCAGCCTCTTCCCGCCCAACCCATCGATCACGTCGCGCGTCTTCTCGACGTGTTCGGCACCGGCATCGCGGTAGAGGTTTAGTTTTTCCACGCCTGCATATGACTTACCGCCCCCTACGCGGGGCGGTCGACGTCGCGGCACGCGACGGCGGGTGGGGGGACGCACAACAAAGACGCTGTGCGCAAGATAGATTCCTCGCTTGAAGCGCGCGGCTGTCCTTCTGCACCGAGTTCGCTGCACCGCCCCCACCCGCCGCGCTGCGCGCGTCGACCTCCCCGCGAGGGGGAGGTAAGTGTTGTCTTCCGCTATTTGCGATGACGCTTGCGGATGACGTTATTTTTCACTGCACGATCACCAGCGCAGGATCTTCCCCCGCCGCGATCCGTTCCTGCACGCGGCGGCGCACGACGAAGCGCGTGATCGCGAACTGGATGACGAACAATCCGATCTGTCCCGCCATCGGCACGACGCCGTTGAACCACGCCCACGCCTTCGGGCCCATCGCAAAAGCCACATAAAGATTGGCGCCCGCGAGAACGAACAGCCAGACCGCCCAACTGCGGCTCCAGAAAAGCGTGAAACCTCGGCTCACATTCTGCGTCACGATGGGCGGCAGGTAACGGTCGAGCCAGTTCGACGACAGCATCACGCAGCCGATGGCGAAAGTGCCGATGCTGGGCTTGATCATCACAAAGCGCGCGTCGTGCGTCAGCAACGAGGCGCCGCCCAGCACGATCACCAGCGCAAGGCTTGCCCATTGCATCGTGCCGATGGGCTGGCGGCGGTATTTCAGCCAGGCGATCTGCACGATGCCCGCAGCGATCCCCAGCGGAATGGCCGCATAAATGCTGCCGGTGATCGCATAGAACGCGATGAAGACGATGGTGGCGAGGAAATCCGACAGGATCGGCCTGAAGGCCTTCAGGAACATGAGCATCTCAAAAGTCCTTTCAGGATTGGGACGTGTCGAGGATTTCGCGCAGATAGGCGACGTGATCGGTGAAGGCCTTGCGCCCCTTGGGCGTCGCCTGGATGCGGGTTTGCGGACGTTTGCCTTCGAAGCGTTTTTCGATGTCGACGTAACCGGCCTTCGCCAGCGTATCGAGATGCGCGCCCAGATTGCCGTCGGTGGCGCCCGCGATGGTTTTCAGCCGCGTGAATTCGATGCGGTCGTTGCGGTCGAGCGTGTTGAGCGCGGCCATGATCTTCAGGCGCAGCGATTGGTGGATGATCTCGTCGGGCGCGGCCATCTCAGCTCCTGAGCCACAACCCGATGCCGATCAGCGAACCGCCGCCCACCACCGCCATCCAGATGTCGTAGAAATCGCCGCTCACCCAATAGCCCGTAAGCGTCAGCGCGGTGAGAACGCCGGCCGCCACCATGAACGCGCGGCCGACCCACATGCCGAACAGCATCAGCGCGAAGGAAAAGAAGGTCGGCCAGAACGCCGTCTGCTCGCGCCAGTCGAAATGGCCGAGATTGAGCCAGAGCGCGCCGAAACCGATGAAGGTCAGCACGGTCGCCGGAATCTGCCAGCGGAAGCTGCGCCCCTTGGTCTTCACCCGCGCGGCCATCGCGACGCTGGCGACAATTCCGAACAGGTTGAGGCCGAGCCAGATCCAGCCCGCCTGATCCTTGAAATAGTGGGAGGCGGCATAGCCCGCGAACCAGATCGCCCCCCACAGGAAGAAGGACTGGCTCACCTTCGTATAGGTGAGAAATTCCTTGGTCCGCTGCTCCATCCCGGCCACGTCGGCCAAAAGGGCAGAGGCTTCGTCACGATCGACCGCCATCGGCTTTCTCCAGAGTACTCTGTGTTGCAGAGTGTATAGAAAAGCCCCGCAGCCGTTCAAGGCCGCGGCCCCCCACCCGCCGGTTCTCCGCTGTCGCTCCGAACCGTCGACCTCCCCGCGTAGGGGGAGGTAAGAAATGAAGTCGAGGGCTAGCTACCGACTTACCTCCCCCCACGCGGGGAGGTCGACGCGCGAAGCGCGGCGGGTGGGGGTTTTCGCGCCAAGCCATTGAAAGAACGTTAAATATAATTTTCCTAGATAGGCCTTGAAACCAGGAGAGATATAGAATATATTCTCTCGAGTAGGATCGAAAAAGGACCACATCTCACCCACGCAGGCACCCCGGCGACGGCTGGATTTCCCTGTATCCGCGACCATGAGACCAAACACGGATAGCGCTGTCGCCTCATGTGCAGCGTGCGTCTCCCCGCTATTTCGGAGATAGCGGTGGGGGCAATTCCCGCGGGACGAGCCATATGTGCGGGTGTCGATTGTTATGAAAATGTGCCCCGCTGCTGACGCTTTACCTCCGCCACCCTACGCCCGGTGGATTCGCGGTGGCCTGCCACCCGAAGCCAAGGCGCAGGGTGGCGGAGGCATATCCGGGGGACGGTTTGGCGCTTACGGATTGGGTGCGGGCGGCTGCTGGGAATTGTTGGCCGGGTTTTGGGTCGGCTCGGCATGGATCACGGCGCGGTTCAGGGTCGCCGCATCCTGCTTTTGCTTGAGGTAAGGCACTTCGTATTTCTCGACCTTGGCCCGGTAGTTGTTGAAGGCCTCATCGTCCTGCGGCAGGCGCTTGTCGCAGCGCTCGGGCGGCAGGTGCTCGGTCTCCTGGCACCACAAATCGAAATTGAGCGGCTGGACATTCAACCGTCCGCCGTCGGCGGGTGCGGGCGGCAAAGGCTGCGCGAGTGCAACACTGGCCAGAAAGGTTGCGGCCAGAAAGGTTGCTGCCAGAAAAGATGTGGGCCGGAGCGATGAACTCAACGCGCGCGTCTTTGTCATGCCTTCAACCATAAGCTTGAAGCGGCCCCCGCGATAGATGCGTCACCCGGCTTTCGTAAAAAACATCACCCAAAGCCAGATCAGGATGAAGTTGCTGATGGCAAACACCGAGAGCCGGTGCATCACATTGTTGTAGGTGAGATGGATCAGGCTGTGCAGCGCGCGCAAGGCCACATAGATCCAGGCCAGCCACAACACGTTCATGTCGACGCGGGCCGTGACGTAGAACATCAGGCAGGCGACATAGAACAGCACCGGCAGTTCGGTGAGGTTCATGTAGTTGCGGTTGGGAATCGAGACGTCGGCGGGCACGCGCGCGGACTCGCCGTATTTGAAATCGTTGGCGTCGACCTTGCCCGAGAACGCCGCGCGGAAGCGCCGTATCGGCACGAACAGCAAAACGATGAAAGTGAGGAACGCGAGCGCCCCCATCGGAAACAGGATCTGGTCTTGCATCGAATGCCCCCCGCTCAAGTGCGGACTATTCCGCGGCGATGTTCCTGTGTTCGTCTTCGGCCACGCGGACATGTTCCGCCGGCAGCGCCGCGCGCCCCAGGATCATGTCGGAGGCTTTCTCCGCGATCATGATGGTGGGCGCGTTGGTGTTGCCGGAAACAAGTGTCGGCATCACCGAGGCGTCGATCACGCGCAAGCCTTCGACGCCATGCACGCGCAACTGGCCGTCGACCACGGACATATTGTCGTTGCCCATCTTCGCGGTGCCGACCGGATGATAGATCGTCTCGGCCGTTTCGCGAATGAAGGCGTCGATCTGATCGTCGTTGCGCACATGCGCCCCCGGCATCAGTTCGGGACCGCGATAGGCGTCGAACGCCTTCTGCGCGAACACGTCACGCGCCATCTTCACGCCTTCGCGCAGCGCGCGGCGGTCTTCCTCCGCTTCGAGATAGTTGGGCTGGATGATTGGGGCCACGTTCGGATCGGTGGATTTGATCGAGATGTAGCCGCGGCTCTGCGGACGCAACTGGCAGACATGCGCCATGAAGCCATGGCGATCCGCCTTGCGGCGCGTGTGATCGAACATCAGCGCGGCGATGAAATGGTATTGCAGGTCGGGATGTTCGAGATCGGGTCGGCTCTTGATGAAGGCGCCCGTTTCCAGTCCCTGGCTCGTGGCGACGCCGGTGCCGAACAGCAGATATTGCAGGCCCGTCTTGACCATGTTGGCGGGCTTCATCGCGCTGTAGAGCGTGATGGGCTGCGTCGATTCGTACTGGATCGAGCAATCGAGATGGTCCTGCAGGTTCTGGCCGACGCCCTTGAGATCCGCCACCACGCCGATGCCGAACTGCTTCAGCGTCTCGGCGGGGCCGATGCCCGACAGCATCAGGGTCTGCGGCGAATTCACAGCGCCGCCCGACAGGATCACTTCCTGATCGGCGCGCACCTGTTTGGTCTGTTTGTTCTGTACGAACTCGACGCCGGCCGCGCGCTTACCTTCGAACAACACGCGGCTGACGAGCGCGTTGGATTCGATCTTGAGATTGGGTCGGTCGAGAACCGGCTTCAGATACGCCGACGCCGCGCTCCAGCGGCGGCCCTCGTGGATCGTCAGTTGGTAAGGGCCGAAGCCTTCCTGCGCATAGCCGTTGAAATCCCTGGTCACGGGATGGCCCGCTTCCTTGCCCGCTTCGACAAAGGCGCGGAACAGCGGATTGACCGATCGTCCGTTCGACACATGAAGCGGCCCGGCATCGCCGTGAAAATCATCGCCGCCGCTTTCGTAGCACTCCGCGCGTTTGAAATAGGGAAGCACGTCGGCATAGGACCAGCCTTCCAGCCCCATCTGCCGCCAATTGTCGTAGTCGCGCGCGTGACCGCGGATATAGATCATGCCGTTGATTGACGACGATCCGCCCCAGCCTTTGCCGCGCGGCCAATAGAGGCGGCGGTTGTTGAGGTATTGCTGGCCCTCGGTGTCGTAATACCAGTTGTACTTGTTGGGCTTGCCCAGAAGCTGGGGGATGCCCGCGGGCATGTGGATCATCAGCGACTTGTCGCGCCCGCCCGCCTCGATCAGCAGCACGCGGACGTTGGGGTCCGCACTCAGGCGGTTGGCGAGCACGCAGCCGGCGCTGCCCGCACCGATGATGATGTAGTCGTAAGTGTCCATGATTTTCCCAGGTCGCGATCCAGTCCCTGGAACTGACATTATATCATTATTTTCCGCCCGTCAGCGTTCACCGCACCAGCGCGACCGCGTTGCACCTGAGCCCGTTGACCCGCACATCGGCCTCGCCGAGGCCCACGCCCAGAAGGCTGGTCAGGCTGTTGACGACCCCGTCGAGCGGGGTCGCGACCGCAGAGAGCGAGGAGTTCACGGCCGAAGTGACCGGACCCTGGCCGAGGCCGATACCGAGCCCCAGCAGGTTGACCGAGAGGTTGAGCTTGCCGAGAAGGCTGGAGAATACGCCCTGCACCAGATCGTCGGTCTTCACCGTCTTGACCGTCCCGGCCGCGATGTCGCTGCCGCTGAATTTCACATTCTGCCAGGTGACGCCGCCGAGTTTGATGTCGGCGAACCCGCTGACCCTGATGAGCGGGGTGTTGATCAGCGTGAAGGAGCGCAGATCGAGCGGCGTCTCGAAATCGGAGATGTCGGAAGAGTTGAGGGACGCCAAAGCGGCCTGGCCTATGCTCGGCTGCACCGACAGCGTCACGCTGTTATCGGCGGCCGTCGCGCCACAGTCGATCTCGGACAGTTTGGCTTGCGCGGATGCGAGTTCGACGATCAGCGGCACATTGATGCTGGCGACGCCGGCGAGCGCGGCGCCTGCGGGCGCGACCTGCATGGAAATCCAAAGACGCGCCTGTGCCGTGCGCACGATGACATCGTTTTTGTCGGTAATGGCGATCCACGGCGAATTCGCGGGGCGCTGTCCGATGGCGAGTTTCGCGGTGACCGATGTGATCCCGGGCACGCCGGTCGCAAGGTTGAATTGCACCTGGTGCCCGCCTTGCGCGATGCCAAGTGCGGCCGTCGCCAGATCGAGCGCGCTCACCGTCACGCCGGAGCCGCCACTCGGATTGACATAGTCCTGATCGCCATAGGGCCCGAGATTCATCAGATTGCCCATCTCGATCTGCTGATTGCCGGCAGCGTTCGCGATGGTTTGCATGGCGGTTGCTGCGGAGCTATTGCCGTTTGCGTTCAAAACATCCGCGATGCCGCCGAGCGCATCGGCTGTCGTCATCTTGGTGGCGAGCGTCTGGTTGAACGAGCCGGCGGTGAGGTTGAGCCGCGATTTGAGCGCGTTGGAGTATTGGAAGAGATCGACCTGCGCGCCCGCGAGTGCATTGTAGTCCATCACCGATAGGCTGACCGTGCTCCCCAAAAGCCCCGACAATACCGCGTTCGCCACGCCGCCTTGCAGCGACAGCAACCGCGAACCGATGGAGAAACTCGCCACTTCGGCGCGCGCAGCCGTCGCCGTACGCGAGATGACCAGCGAATTGCGGCCGAGCAGGATGGACGCGAAATAGAGATCGGCGGTGGATTTGAGCGTCACCTTGGCCGCGTTCATCGACGTGGTGGTGTCGGGCACGAAGCGTTTGTCGATGGCAAGGCTTGCAAGCGGTTGGTAGATGCCTGTCGCCACCTGCGTATCGACGGGCGCGTCCCAGCGATTTGCTTGCGCCGTCGCGGCAGCGGCCGTTTGCGCATGGGGAAGATCGTGTGCCGCCGCCATCGCTGCCAGATCGGCCATGCCTTGCAATTGCCGCGTGCGCAGGAAGATGTTGCCGAAATCGACTGCACCCGCGGTGAAGCCGATAAGCACCAGCGCAGAGAGCGCGGTGATGATCGAGATGGCGCCGCGTTTGTTCTTCGCGAACGCACGTGCCTTGCGAAAGAGTCTGGATCGCATCAATAGCCTCCCAGCCGTATGGAGGCCGACCGCACGATGGTGGAGGACGGCATCGGTATCAGCCCATCTGCGATCCAGAACCCCGACGCCGAAGCGTCGTAGGAAATGCTGACGGTGAAGGCTTGGCTATCGCCGTTGTAGAGCACCTGAGCGTTTGTGGGTGTCAGCGCACCGTAATGCGTGGCCTCGCTGTCGAAGGCGTTTTGCGCGAGTTGTGTGCGTTCATCGGACGTCAGGCCCGCGACGGCTGCGCGCGCGGAATCATTGGCCAGTTCCTGGAGATTGTGAGCGAGCCAGAAATAGCCGCCATACGAGACGATCCCCATGACGAACAGCAGGAAGACCGGGGCAACGAGTGCGAACTCGATCGCCGCATTGCCGCGCGACTCAGCCATCGCGCGGCGCCCTTCAACCCAACCCATCTTCGGCCCCAACCCCCGGCAGAGGTTGTTCCGTTCTTGTTGTTGCTACCTAAGGTGGTAGTTCGGGCTTAACAATTGGTTGATGCGGTTCAGCGCGCCTGCTGCACTGTGCGTTCGAGACGGACGAGCGTCACGTCCAGCGAATGCCGGCACTGGTCCGAGGCGCTCAATTGCTGTGCCACCCGCGCGTTCATTATCCAGCAATCGTAATCGACCTGTGCCCGCGCGGCGGCTTGGGGGGCGTAGTCCTTGCCGCGGATGATGGCCCGGACGAGCCGGCTCCGAATCTTCTCGCCCGATTCGGTGCGGGCCGGTTCCGGCGACACATCGATACCCTTGGCGGCATCGAGCGCCTTGCGGGCATAGCCAGCTGCCAGTCCGCCTACGGTGTTCGAGGTCATGGAGCTCGAGCCACTCTGGTCGAACGTGTCGCCTTCTGGGATTTCCACGTCGCCGAAGGATTTGGCGAGATAGGAGTAGTTCTGGAAAAGTGCCCGGTTGAAGGCCGAACCCTGCGGTTCGGCGTCGGCAAGGTCGTCCATGACGGTTCGCCCGCCAAGGCCCAGGAAAGAGCAGGCCGACAGCGAAAGCCCCGCCGCAATCACCAGCGCCATACGTCTCATTTTTTGAAGCCCCTCGGTTGGCGCGCCTCCCGGATGCGCGCGGTGGTTTCGCCGACGTTAAGCCAAGCTGCCGCCCAAAGAAATCCCGGAAAAGTGGCGGGCGTAAACGATCCGTTGACCCTCCCAGGACCATACTCGCCCACGCGAAGCTGTAACGGGTGCCGGGGAGGCCCTCACGCTGGCAATGAAACCTGAGCTTGAGCCAGTGATCGAAAAAGCCAAGGCGGAACGCCGCCGCTTCAAGCGCGTGCGCGTCGATCTGCCCGGAAAGCTGTTCGTGCCGGCCGAAAGCCGCGAATGCCAGTGCACCATCCTCGACCTTTCGCCCGGCGGCGCCGCAGTCGAATGCGAAGGCGAGCTCGAGGCACAGACCCAGGTCGTCCTTTACATCGACGGTTTTGGCCGTTTCGAAGGCGAGGTCGTCAACCGCGCCGCCGGTGGATTCGGCGTGCGCTTCCATTGCACCGCAATGAAGCGCGAGCGCGTCGCCGAACAGCTGACATTGTTCGCCAACAAGAGCCTCGTGAGCGAGGCCGATCTGCGTCGCCACGACCGCACGCCCGCCAAAGGCTTCACCCGCTTCACCCGCGCCGACGGCGAGACCGTGAAGTGCGAGGTGCTCGATCTTTCGCTGTCGGGCGTTTCGCTCAAGACCCATGTGCGCCCGCCCATCGGCGAGTTCGTGCTGATCGGCCAGATGGCGGGACGCGTCGCGCGCATTCACGAAAATGGAATCGCGGTGGAATTCGTCGGCGGCCATGCTGCCGAAAAGTCCAACACCGAGAAGCTGAAAGCCAAGCTCGTCGCGGTGCGTTGAGTTCTAACTTGGTATTCCGAGTTCGGCCCGCTTCTTCTTCGTCAATCCCGCAGCCACGATCGCGTGCGCACGTGTGAGATAGGCCTTCAGTTCTTTTGCATTTAGCGCATTCCGCCGTTCCAGCATCACCCAATGCGCACGCGCGAGATAAGGCGCGGGTACGATGTGCTTGGCGCGTGTCAGGATGTGAAAGCTTTCTTCGCCGGCCTTGAACGACAGGCCGGTTCGCTTTGGATCGTTTGGACCCATTACGGCGAACATCTTGCCGCCGACCTTGAACACGCGGTCGTCGCCCCATTGAATTGAGAGCGTGGCGCCGGGGAGTGAAAGCAGGAATTTCTCGACGTCGGCCGTCTTCACGTTTGGGGCTCGCGCGGAGGCAGATGAAGCGCCGCGCGAGCGCGGTCGCGGTGTTCGGGTCGGATATAGCGGGACACGAGAGCGATGGCGCCCGCGACGACGGTGGCGTCATCGGTGAAGCCGATTCCCGCAACGAAATCGGGAATCGCATCGACCGGCACCACGAAATAGGCGAGCGCTGCGAGTAATATCCCGCGCACGCGCGGCGGTGTGGTGGGATCGGCGACGCAATAATAAGCCGTCGCCAATTCCTCGGCGAAGGGCACGCGGCCTGCCTTTTTCAGAAGCTTCTTCCAGAAGCCTTCGCGCACGATCTTCTCGTTGCGCGCGATCACAGCGGGCAAAAGCACGCGCGAGGTTTGGATGTCGGTGTCGCCCTGCATGGCACGAATATCGGGCGGGCAGGGGCGGAAGAAAAGGGGCCGACCTAATGGGTAATTGTGGAACCGGGCTTTTGCTGGAATCCTGCCGAAAACGGCTGAGGAAACCATGGCGAGCGATCTTTCTAGCATCCTGTCCGTGCAGCCTTTCCCGCGCCTGATGGGCGTGGAAGTGCTGGAGGCGACCAAGACCCGCGTGCGCGGGCGGCTGACCGTGCGGCCCGATGTCTGCACGGCGGGCCACATCCTTCATGGCGGCGCGATCATGGCGTTCGCGGACACGCTGGGGGCGACGGGCGCATTCCTCAACCTGCCCCAAGGCTCCGGCGGCACCACCACCATCGAAAGCAAGACCAATTTCATCGGCGCGGCCAAGGAAGGAACGACGGTCGAGGCGGAATCGGTGCCGATCCATATCGGACGGCGCAGCTCCGTCTGGCAGACCCGGATCACGCGCGAGGACGGCAAGCTCGTGGCGATGGTGACGCAGACGCAAATGGTGCTCTAGGCGTCGCTTTTGGGCTGGTCTAAGAGTCCGACAAATAATCATTTTCAGAAGAGGAAAGCTCATGGAACTGAATTCATCGATCTCGGCCGTCATCACGGGCGGCGCATCCGGCCTCGGCGAGGCCACGGCGCGCGCGCTTGCCAAGCACGGCGTGAAGGTCGCGCTGTTCGATCTCAATGTGAGCAAGGGCGAGACGGTCGCGTCCGAACTCGGCGGTGTGTTCTGCCGCGTCGACGTGACGAACGAGGAAAGCGTCGCGGAAGGTTTCAAGAAGGCGCGCGAGGCCAACGGTCAGGAGCGCATCCTCGTGAACTGCGCAGGCACCGGCAACGCGATCAAGACCGCGAGCCGTGACAAGAAGACGGGCGAGATCCGCCGCTTTCCGACCGAAGCGTTCGACTTCATCGTCCAGATCAATCTCGTCGGCACCTTCCGCTGCATCGCCCATTCCGCACAAGGCATGCTTTCGCTCGATCCGCTGGAAGGCGGCGAACGCGGGGCCATCGTGAACACGGCATCGGTTGCCGCGCAGGACGGTCAGGTAGGTCAGGCCGCGTACTCGGCTTCCAAGGGTGGCGTCGTTGGCATGACGCTTCCCATCGCGCGCGACCTCGCGCAGGAAGGCATCCGCGTGAATACGATCCTTCCAGGCATCTTCAACACGCCGCTGTTGGCCGCAGCGCCCGAGCAGGTGAAGGCAGCACTCGGCGCGCAGGTGCCGTTCCCGCCGCGTCTGGGCAATCCGCCGGAATATGCATCGCTCGCGTTGCAAATGATCACCAACGGTTACTTCAACGGCGAAAGCGTGCGTCTGGACGGCTCCATCAGAATGGCGCCGCGTTAAAGATCGGGCCGGGGGGCGAGGATGACAGAGAGCGACATCCTCGCCTGGCACGATTTCTTCGACACGGTTGCGCAGGTGGGCGCGACCCTGGCCGGGCTCATTTTCGTCGGCCTTACCATCAGTCTTCCGCACATCCTCAAGGCCGACGGCTATCTGAGCCGGGCCTTCGCTGCACTGTTCGTGCAATTCGAGCTGCTCATCATAGCAATCTCGGCGATCATTCCCGGTCAGCCGCGAAATCTGCTGGGCATGGAATTCATCGCCACGGGACTGGCGCTGTTTGCCGCCATCATGTTGTTCGCGCGCCAGTTTCCGGAAGACGGCAATTCTTCCTTCATGGGCGCGCGAATTTGGCGTTGGGGGCGGCTGTTCGTGACATCGGTTGCAACGCTGTCACCGGCAGTGGCAGGCGTTCTTCTGATCGCGGGATACAAGTTTGCGATGTATTTCGTCGTGCCGGCGATTTTGGCATCGGGCTATCTGTCCATCGCCTATGCGTGGGTGTTCACCGTCGAAATCCCGCGGCGGCAGGACAGGCACTGAGCCTACAACCCTGCCACCTGATGGATCTGGCTGTTGGCGAGCGTGAGCTTGGCGATGGAGAGTTCGCCGCCGCGCTCGAGTTCGCTCAAGAAAGCGCGGGTGCGCGCGACAGCATCGTCATGCGCGTTTGTCCAGTTCTCAACCGCCTTGGCGCCGTCTTCGCGCGTCCCGGTTTTGACGCCATCGAGGGCGTGCGCGGTGAGTGCGCGCTGGCCGGCGAATAGATCATCCACGATGCGCCGTATCGCGAGGCGATCCCAATGTTCGGGCGAGACGATGCGGGCGGCGAGGCCACGCAAACGGTCGAGGCCAATTTTCTCGCCGACGGCAAAATAAGCGCCGGCAACGAGATCGATGGGAAGGCCGCGATTGTGCGCAAGCAGTGCGATTTCCGGCGCCGAGCCCATCAGCGGCAACACGGCCACGTCCTCGGCCACGTCGAGCGGTGCGCCCGCTTTTTGCAACGCCGCGATACGGGCCTCGGTGTCGTGGGCTTCGTAAGTGGAGATGAAGGTCGAGAACCTGCCGCGCAACGTCTCCACGCCGCCGCGATAAAGCGCGGTGATGTCGGCAAGCGACGCATTGGCCGGTACGTTGGCCAGGAACCACAAGCCGAGGCGGCGCAGGAGTTCGGCAATGTCGGCATACATGGCGGTCTGCACGTTGGCATCGATGCGATAGTCCAGCGCATCGACGCGCGATTTGAGAGCCGACAATCCGAACGCACCTTCCGCCACCACGATGGCGCGCGCCACGCGCCAGGCGGGCGCGCCGGAAATCTCTTTCATGCGCTGGATCAAAACCGGTCCGCCCAGATTGACGAGGCGATTGGTGAGCACGGTCGAAACGATTTCGCGTTTCAGGCGGTGGCGCGGCAATTCCTCCGGCAAACGCTTGACGGCAGCGGGCGGGAAATAGCCGGAGAGTTCGCTTGCGAAATAAGGATCGTCCGGCAATTCGCTCGCGTTCAGTTCGGCATCGAGATCGAGCTTGGCATAGGCCAGCATCACAGCGAGTTCGGGGCGGGTGAGGCCCTTGTTCTCTTTGGCGCGATTGTGAAGCCCTTCGTCGTCGGGGAGGAATTCCACGGCACGGTCGAGCCTGCCTCGGCGTTCGAGATCGCGGATGTAGCGGCTGTGCGCGTCGAGATCTTTGGCCGCGCGCGATTGGGCAACGGAAAGCGCCAGCGTCTGATCGTAGTTATCTTTCAGCACATGCGCCGCCACGTCGTCGGTCATTTCGGTGAGCAGCGCGTCGCGCGCTTCCATCGAAAGTTCGCCGCGGCGGACGGGACCGCTGAACAAGATTTTCAGGTTCACTTCATGGTCCGAGGTGTCCACGCCGGCCGAATTGTCGATGGCGTCTGTGTCGATGCGCCCACCGCCAAGCGCATATTCGATGCGGCCGAGTTGCGTGCAGCCCAGATTGGCACCCTCGCCGACGACTTTCGCGCGCACCTCGCTGCCGTTGATACGGATGGCGTCATTGGCGCGGTCGCCGACATCGAGATTGTTCTGTGACGAGGATTTGATGAAGGTGCCGATGCCGCCGAACCAAAGAAGATCGGCGGGCGCCTTCAGCAGCGCCTTCATCAATTCAGCGGGTGTCGCCTTGTCGGCCGAAAGCCCGGTCAACTCCTTGATCTGCGGCGAAAGCGGGATCTCTTTGGCGCTGCGTGCGAAAACACCGCCGCCTTCGCTGATGAGATTCTCGTTGTAATCGTCCCAGCTCGAACGGGGCAGCGCGAACATGCGCTCGCGTTCGGCGAAACTCTTTTCGATGTCGGGATCGGGATCCACGAAGATATGGCGATGGTCGAAAGCCGCGAGCAGCCGCGTTTTGCGCGACAGCAGCATGCCGTTGCCGAACACGTCGCCCGACATGTCGCCCACGCCGATCACGGTGAAGGGATCATTCTGGATGTCGCGGCCCATTTCGCGGAAATGGCGTTTCACCGCCTCCCACGCGCCGCGCGCGGTGATGCCCATCTTCTTGTGGTCGTAACCGTGGCTGCCGCCGGAGGCGAACGCATCGCCCAGCCAGAAACCGCGGCCTTCCGCGATGCCGTTGGCGATGTCGGAGAAGGTGGCTGTGCCCTTGTCGGCGGCGACGACGAGATAGGGATCGTCATTGTCGTGGCGCAGCACATGGGCGGGCGGCACGATCTTGCCGTCGGCAGCGATGTTGTCCGTCAGGTCGAGCAGCGCATTGATGAATATTTTGTAGGCGGCGATACCTGCCTCTTGGACGGCTTCGCGTGTGGCGTTCTGCGGCAATTGTTTGGGATAGAAACCGCCTTTCGAGCCCACCGGCACGATGACGGCATTCTTCACCTGTTGCGCCTTCACCAGCCCCAGGATTTCGGTGCGGAAATCCTCGCGCCGGTCGGACCAGCGGATGCCGCCGCGCGCCACGCGCCCAAAGCGCAGGTGCACACCTTCGACATCGGGCGAATAGACGAAGATTTCGACCAGCGGCCGCGGCGCGGACAGATCGTCGATCTTCTGAGAATCGAGCTTTACCGAGACGTAGCGTTTGGCGGCTCCCTTGCCGTCGGGCTGGTAGAAGTTGGTGCGCAAGGTGCAGTCGATGATGTTGCGGATGCGCCGGATGATGCGGTCGTCGTCGAGACTCGGCACATCATTGAGTGCGGTCTCGATTCGCTCGCGAATGGTTTGCGCTTCTTTTTCATCGGCGTGGTGCGGGTGGTTGCGCGCGTGGAATAGCGCAACAAGCATCCCCGCAATGTCGGGATTGCGCGCCAGTGCGAGCTCGAGATAGTCCTGGCTGAGCGCGAAGCCCGCTTGCCTTATATATTTTGCGGCCATGCGCAGGATCGTCACGTCGCGCCATTGCAGTCCCGCGCCGATCACGAGGCGATTGAACCCGTCGCTCTCCGCTTCGCCGGAGACGATGGCGTGGAACGCTTCTTCCAGCGGCTGCTTGACGACGTCCAGGTCGCCAGGGCCTTCGTCGACGCGCTCCATCAGGAAATCCAGCACCGCTCCGTCGCCCGTCCAATCGTCGGACGTGCGCAGGGTGACGGGATAGGAGTCTTCGGCGATCACCTTCAGTCCCAGATTCTCGAAGATCGGCATGGAGGCCGAAAGCGGCAGCACGCCGCCCAATACATAAAGCTTCAGCCGGATGGCATCGTGCTCGTCGTCCACGTGGCGATAGACACGCGCTTTGATTTTGAGGCTGTCCTTGGCGCGCGCCAGCGCCAGCAATTCGTCGAGATCGGTGACGGCCTCTTCCGGCATGAAGGTGTCGCAATAGCGATCGCCGAAAGCGTGGGCCTGCGCGCGGAACAGGCGCTGGCCCTCGGCTTCTCCATGCACATCGATCAGCGCGCCGGAAAAACCGTCCGACCAGGTGCGGATCGCCTTGGAGATTTCGTGTTCCAGCGCGTGCACGCGCACATGCGGGCGCGGCCCGTCGTTGCGGCCGACGATGTAATGCACGCGAGCGAGCACGGAGTCGTCGAGCAGCGGGGTCGATGCCGAAGTGCGGCCATGGAAGGCATTGGCGAGGATCGCGTGGATTTTCTCTCGCGCCTGCGTGTCGTAGCGGTCGCGCGGAACATAGACGAGCGCCGAAACGAAACGGTCGAAACGGTCGAAGCGCAGGAAGACGCGCACTTTCGGCCGCTCGCCAAGGCGCAATATGCCCATAGCGGTCGCGAACAATTCGTCTTCGGTGACCTGGAAGAGTTCGTCGCGCGGGAATGTGTCGATGATATGCGCCAGCGCCTTGCCGTCATGGCTGGCAGGCGCAAGTCCTGCGCGCTCGATCACGCGCTGCACTTTCAGGCGCAGAAGCGGAATGTCCTGCGGCCTGCGGCTATAGGCGCCGGACGTGAACAGGCCCACGAAACGGCGCTCGCCTTTCAGCTTTCCGTCGGAATCGAACATCTTCACGCCGACATAATCCATGTGGACGTGGCGATGAACGCGGCTGCGTTCGTTGGATTTGGTGATGATGAGCGGCGATGGTTCGCGCAGGAAAGCGCGCACCTGCGGCGTCAGCACCGCGCGATCCGGTCCGCGGCGCACCACGCGCGCATCGACATCAGAGAGCACGCCCAGCCCGCTTTCGGCGACGGGTTCGAGCCTGCCGCCATTGTCGTCTGAATAGACGTAGTCGCGCGCGCCCAGGAACGTGAAATGGTTGTCCACCAGCCAGTCGAGGAAGGCGAGGCTTTCGCTCATTTCCTCCGGCGGCAGCGGTGGTGGATTTACCTTGAGCGTTGCGATGGTGTCGCTCAGATGCGCGAGCATCTTCTTCCAGTCGCGCACGGCAAGGCGCACCTGCGCGAACATCTTGCGTGCGCCGGCTTCCAGCGCCTTGCGGCGATCTTCCATCAACGGGTCGAGCACTAGCACGATCACGCTTTCGAGGACGTCTTGCCCAGCGCGCTTCGCCTTTATGATGGGATGAAACACGGCGCGGATGCGCGCGCCTTGCACGTTTGCTTCGCCGAGCGTGGAGTCGAACAGGAACGGACTGTCGTCATTGGCGGCGAGCAGCACGGTTTCGTGCCGTGTGTAGCAACCGTCAAGTTCCTGCGGTTCGAAGGCGGCGACCAGCGTTTCCCCCGGTTTGCGCGTTTCGATACGCTCGAAGATCATGCGTGTGAGCGCGGCCAATCCTTGCGGCGTGAGACGGGTCACGTCATCGGGCGAGGCATTGGCCATGAGCGCGGCGAAGAAATCGCGCAATTCCGGCTTGTCTTTGGAGAGCAGGGCAGCAGCATCGGCGATGCGGACCTGCGCTTGCGCTTCGTCGTCGCGCGCCACGATGGCGGCGTCTGCAGAATCCTGGGGCATCGGCTTGTCAGGGCTCATGGCGCGGGGATGGAACAGCGGCTGAAAATACTCCCACATCCGCATTGAGCAAATGTTACAAGAGCATGATGCAGTGCAGCAGAAGCGGACATGAACAAATCTCTAACCGAGGCGGAACGCCTTGTTCGTGAACTCGAATTAACGCCCCATCCGGAAGGCGGGCACTATCGGGAAACGTACCGCGACGCGTCCGGTTCAGGAGGCCGCGCGCATTCCACGGCGATTTATTTTCTGCTGCAAGCCGGTGAGGTCTCGCGCTGGCATCGCGTCGACGCGGCGGAGGTCTGGCATTACTACAAAGGTGCGCCGCTCGAACTGAAAATTGCGGCGGAGGGCAACGGTGCGCAACGCTTCGTGCTTGGTGCAGATATCACACGCGGCGAACGCCCGCAGGTGGTTGTACCGCCACATGCATGGCAGAGCGCGCGCTCGCTCGGCGATTTCACATTGGTCGGCTGCACGGTGGCCCCGGGATTCGAATTTGCGAAATTCGAATTGGCGGAAGAAGAGTTTGATCCGGGCTAAAGCTTTTTCTGCCCCAGCATGTGCCCAAGCGCATGTTCGATGGCGCGGCTGGACGGGCGGCCAGCGAAATTCTTGCTGGCGTCGAACGTCACGAGGAGCGTCTTGCCGGTGATCGCGATGGCGGGGCGCATGCCGTCCTGAAAGCGAACGGCCTGCAGATGGCGCATTACCACCTGGCGATTGCGCGCGCTGGCGGTGAATTGTTCGATGCCGCGTCCGGCATTTTCCATCGCTTCGAAGGCCTGTGCCCACGAATTGGGGTGTTGCGAAAGCCGGTCCCAGTCGGCGATGAACGCCACTTTCACGTCACGCACATAAGCGAGATGCGCGCTTTCGTCTTCAGCGGCGCGTTGCAATTCGCTGAAGGTCGCGGGCTGCGGTACGGGAATAGCTGGATCGTGCTCGTCGGCGCGCACGGCAGGAAGGCCGCCCGGCTTCGCATCGGTATAGATCGTGATGCCGCCCCAGCCCGAAACGGAAATTGCGGTCGCCGTGGTATCATATTTGAGGATGCGCCCGCCCATCGTGGTCGATGACGGATACAGCACATAGGTTTCCGGGTCGCCGTTGAAGCGCAGCAGATATTTGTCGTTCCAGCGCGCCAGCGTGAAGATGACGTTTTCGCCGGCCTGATAAGTTCCCGGTTCGATGGTGCCCACACGGCGCGACTCCAGCTTCGCCGACAGCGACTCTGCGGCGAAAGACGGCGACATCGCCGAAACGGCGAGCGCAAGCGCAAGGAACCAGCTCTTTTTCATTCGAATTTCGTCACGGGCGATCCTGGCCGTCCGTAGTCCCCCAAAGCGGCAAAGTATCGGTGCGAATCAGGCAACAATATGGAGCAGTTTCAGATATCGTCGAAGCGCCCGCCACGGCCTTTTCCGCCTGCGAACCGGGCAGCGCCCTTCTGGGTCTCGCCCGAGGAAATGGGTTTCAGCCCATGGGCGAATTCGTTGGCCATTGCGTGGGCGTAATCCAAATCCCACTGTTCGTACACGGATGATCTGTCGCCCTTCATGCACATCGCGGGCATGCGCGCGATGTTGAGCGCCAGTTCTTCGGCGGCTTTGCGCGCTTCGCCCTTTGGCACGACGCGGTTGGCAAGGCCCATTCCGAACGCTTCCATCGCGCCGACGGGACGTCCCGTCAGGATCATGTCGAGCGCTCGGCTCTGTCCGATGAGGCGCGGCAGGCGCACCGTGCCACCGTCGATCAGAGGCACACCCCAGCGCCTGCAAAACACGCCGAACACGGCGTCATCTTCGGCCACGCGCAGATCGCACCACAAGGCGAGTTCGAGACCGCCCGCCACCGCATGACCCGACACCGCAGCAATCACAGGCTTGGACAGGCGCATCCGCGTCGGCCCCATCGGCGCGTCTGTGGCTTCGGGATTGAACTCCGGCGACGGCGGGCGTAACAGATTTCCGCGTCCATCGGAGACGCCTTTCAAATCCGCGCCCGCGCAGAAAGTGCCGCCTGCGCCGCAGAGCACGGCCACTTGCGCGTGTTCGTCATGCTCGAAGACGAGGAATGCGCTTGCCAGCGCCTCCGCGGTCGGCCGATCCACGGCATTTCGTACATTCGGGCGGTTGAGGATGACGGTGGTTACCGGACCGTTGCGTTCGACCAATACATTTTCCATCACCGTTTCCCTTTACTTTGCACCGGAATCCGACTCCTGCGAATCGCATGAGCTTTTCGCAGAACCGGCTTCCACTTTCGCGGCTCATGCTCTAAACCACGGCCCACTCCCACCCTATATAAAGGCATCCTCAGTGACGCGCTGCCTCGACAGTTTCAAATCCCGCCGCACGATGACCGTGGCGGGCAAGACGTACACCTATTTCAGCCTCGCCGCGGCCGAGAAGAACGGCCTTAAGGGCGTGTCCCGATTGCCTTATTCGCTGAAAGTGCTGCTTGAGAACCTGCTGCGTCACGAAGACGGCAAGACCGTCACAGCCGAGGATGTGAAGGCGGTGGTGGGCTGGCTCAAGACCAAAACCTCCGACCGCGAAATCGCGTTCAGGCCCGCGCGTGTGCTCATGCAGGATCTGACAGGTGTGCCCGCCGTGGTCGATCTGGCCGCCATGCGCGATGCGATGAAGAACCTGGGCGGCGATCCGGAGAAGATCAATCCGCTCGCCGAAGTCGATCTCGTCATCGACCATTCAGTAATGGTCGACAATTTCGGCAGGAAGGATTCGTTCAAGAAGAACGTCGCCATCGAATATCAGCGTAACGGCGAACGCTACGCCTTCCTGCGCTGGGGTCAGCAGGCGTTCGCGAACTTCCGCGTCGTGCCGCCGGGCACCGGCATCTGCCATCAGGTGAACCTGGAATATCTCGGCCAGACGGTGTGGACGCGCAAGATCAAGGAAGACAAGAAGACGGTTGAGTATGCGTTCCCCGATACGCTTGTGGGAACCGACAGCCACACCACGATGATCAACGGATTGTCGGTGTTGGGCTGGGGCGTGGGCGGCATCGAAGCAGAAGCCGCCATGCTGGGCCAGCCGATCTCGATGCTGATCCCCGAAGTGATCGGCTTCAAGATCACCGGCAAGCTGCGCGAAGGCGTGACCGCGACCGATCTCGTGCTCACCGTCACCGAGATGCTGCGCAAGAAGGGCGTCGTTGGCAAATTCGTGGAGTTCTTCGGCCCCGGTCTCGACGAGATGACGTTGGAGGATCGCGCAACAATAGCGAACATGGCGCCGGAATATGGCGCGACTTGCGGTTTCTTCCCCATAGACACCGAAACGTTGCGCTATCTGAAGGAAACCGCACGCAAGCCCGCGCGCGTGGCGCTGGTGGAGAAGTATGCAAAGGCGCAAGGTCTGTTCCGCACCAAGAAGAGCGAAGATCCTCTTTTCACGGACGTTCTGTCGCTCGACCTGTCAACCGTGGAGCCGAGCCTTGCCGGTCCGCGCCGTCCGCAGGATCGTGTGTCGCTCGCCAATGCGGCGACGGAATTCGCCTCCGCCCTCATCAATACGTTCGGCAAGGAAGCCGAGGCGCACAAGCGTGTGAAACTCGTCGGCAGCGAACAATCCATCGGCCACGGCGACGTGGTGATCGCGGCCATCACCTCCTGTACCAATACCTCGAACCCCAGCGTGATGGTGGGCGCGGGCCTGATTGCGAAGAGAGCCATCGAACGCGGATTGAAAGTGCGCCCGTGGGTGAAGACATCGCTCGCGCCCGGCAGCAAGGTGGTGACCGACTATCTGGCGAAGGCTGGTCTCGACAAATACCTCGACAAGCTGGGTTTCCAGCTTGTTGGTTATGGCTGCACGACCTGCATCGGCAATTCGGGGCCGCTGCCCGATCCGGTGACCAATGCGATCAACGAGGGCGATCTGGTCGCCGCGGCCGTGATCTCCGGCAACCGCAACTTCGAAGGCCGCGTGCATCCGCTGGTGCGCGCGAACTATCTGGCGTCTCCGATGCTGGTGGTGGCCTATGCGCTCGCCGGATCCATCAATCTCGACCTCACGAAAGAGCCGGTGGGCTACGACAAGGAAAACGAGCCCGTCTATCTCGCCGACATCTGGCCGAGCCCGAAGGAAATCTCGGCGACCATCAGGAAGGCGCTGAAAGCATCGAGCTTCAAGGCGCGTTACGGCAATGTGTTCGACGGCGATGCGAATTGGAAGAAGGTGAAAGTCCGCAAAGGCAACACATATAGTTGGGATGGCAACTCGACCTATGTGAAGAACCCGCCCTATTTCGATGGCATGGGCGAGAAGCCCTCCGCGTTGTCCGACATCAAGGACGCGCGCATCCTGGCGCTGTTCGGCGATTCCATCACCACCGATCACATCTCGCCTGCGGGCTCCATCAAGAAGGATGGGCCGGCCGGGAAATATCTGATCGAGCGCGGCGTGGCCGTTGCCGATTTCAATTCCTACGGCTCGCGTCGCGGCAACGATGAAGTGATGGTGCGCGGCACCTTCGCCAACATCCGCATCCGCAACGAGATGATGGGCGGACGCGAAGGCGGCAACACCGTCTATTATTCGCCCAAGCAACCCTCGGGCGAGGAGATGTCGATCTTCGACGCCGCGATGAAATACCGGGACGATGGCGTTCCGGTCGTGGTGATCGGCGGCAAGGAATACGGCACCGGCTCGTCGCGCGACTGGGCGGCAAAGGGGCCGAAATTGCTCGGCGTGCGAGCGGTGATCGCGGAGACCTTCGAGCGCATTCATCGCTCCAATCTCGTCGGCATGGGCGTTGCGCCCTTCGTGTTCGAGGCGGGCAAGACGCGCAACGATTACGGGCTGACAGGCCGAGAAGCGATCGATATTCCGGGTCTCTCGGGCAAGCTCACGCCGAAGATGAAGGTCACCGCGACGATCCATTATCCCGACGGAAAGACGGGCGAGCTTCCGCTCCACCTGATGGTCCTGACGGCCGACGAAGTGGGTTACTTCGAGAACGGCGGTATCTTGCCGTATGTTCTGAGGAATCTGGCGGCGGCGTAGTCATTGCCGCCTGGCTCATTCCAACGCGCGATCAGCTTTCCGCTTCGAGTTCTCTGAGGCCGCTGAAGGGGATGAGGCGTTGCCTCGTCTCGTCCCACAGCGTGAGGCGGACGTTGCGGATGCTCTGGAGCAGCGTCACCCGCCCGACGCGCTGGAGCGGTGGATGCGCCCGCATGACCTGGGGCAAGCGATAATAAGGAATACGGCTGCTCAGGTGATGAATGTGGTGCATGCCGATGTTTGCCGTGAGCCACTGCAGCACTTTGGGCAGTTCATAATAGGAGCTGCCGTAGAGGGCTGCTTCATGCGGCAACCAATCGTCGTTGCGCGCCCACACCGTGTCTTCGAACTGGTGCTGAACATAGAACAGCCAGACGCCAATGGAGGCGGCCAGCACCAGGACCGGCAGGTGAATGATGATGAAATCCCACGGTCCGACCAGGAACATCATACCGACCACGGCCGAGGCGATCGCCGCATTGGTTGCAATCGAACTCAGCCAGGGCCGCCAACCATCACGCATCATTCCGCCCCACGGCAGACGGTGCTGCAGGATGAAAACATAAGCCGGGCCCACACCGAACATGACCACGGGGTTGCGGTACAGCCGGTAAGCTGCACGTCCCAGCCATGACCGGGCGCGATATTCGCCGACCGTCAACGTTTCGATGTCGCCGAGACCGCGCTTGTCGAGATTGCCTGTCGTGGCGTGGTGAGCTGCATGCGCATGCCGCCACACATCGTAAGGCGTGAAGGTCAGAACACCGAGAACGCGGCCGACCCAATCATTGGTTGTGCGTTCGTGAAAGAACGCGCCGTGTCCGCAATCGTGCTGGATCAGGAATACCCGCACGAGAAATCCGGCTGCGGGTACGGCCAGCAACAGCGTCAGCCAATAGCCGACATAAAGGGACGCCCACATCGCGGCCCACAACAGGACCAGCGCGCCGACAGTGACCACCAGTTCGAACATGCTGCGGACCCGGCTGGGTTTGCGATAGCGCGCAACCACCTGTGCCAGGGCTTTGATATCGATTTCGGTCTCGTCCGAGGAGCAATCCGCCGAAATACTCACTGTCGTCTACGCATACGTTTTGCGATCCCGCGGAACCCGGCGAAGCTTTGCCACACTGTTACTTAAGGCAGCGTTGCCCTTTCTGCGATGTGGCTATTTGGACCAGTGAGGGGTTGCAACCGGGCGGCATTGTTCCGCTACTTGAGCAAACTTCCCAGAACGCCGCGGATAAGCTGGCGTCCCGCTTGGCTGGCGGCGGCGCGCACCAGCGATTTGGCAAACGCTTCGCCCATGCTTTGCCGGTTGGACGGGCGCGGCATGTTGCGGCGTGCCTCCGCCTCGGCATGCGTTTGTTCCCTGGCCTGTGCCTTCGTGTCCGCATCGGCCTGTTTCTGTGCGGCGGCTTGTGCCGTGCGCGCCTGCAACCGTTCGAAGGCGGATTCCCGGTCGATACTGCGATCATAAAGGCCCTTCACCGGACTTTTCGCGATGATATCGGCGCGCTCCTGCGCGGTTGCCGGGCCGAGCCGCGAAACGGGCGGGCGTATCGTGGTCTTCTGCACGACGTTGGGAGCGCCTTTTTCGTCGAGCGTGGAGACCAGTGCCTCGCCGACGCCGAGCGCCTGTATCGCTTCCGCCGTGTCGAATGTCGGATTGGTGCGGAAGGATTGGGCGGCGGCCTTCAATCCCTTCTGATCGGCTGGCGTATAGGCGCGCAGCGCGTGCTGCACGCGGTTGCCGAGTTGCGCCAGGATAGCGTCGGGAATATCGGCGGGGTTTTGCGTCACGAAATAGATGCCGACACCCTTGGAGCGGATCAGTCGCACCACCTGTTCGATCTTTTCAAGCAGCGCCTTTGGCGCATCCTTGAACAGCAGATGCGCCTCGTCGAAGAAGAACACGAGCCGCGGCTTGTCGGGATCGCCCACTTCCGGCATCTGCTCGAACAGTTCCGACATCAGCCAGAGCAGGAAGGTTGAATAGAGCGCAGGCGACTCGATCAGCTTTTCCGCCGCCAGTACGTTCACATAGCCTCGGCCCGAAAGATCGGTACGCATCAGATCGGCAAGCTGCAGCGCCGGTTCGCCGAAGAAGCTTTCCGCGCCTTGCGTCTGCAAGGTCAGCAGCGCGCGCTGGATCGCGCCGATGGTTGCGGGCGCGACATTGCCGTATTGCGTGCCGATGCTGGCCGCGTTGTCGGCGACATATTTGAGCGCGGCCTGGAGATCCTTCAGGTCGAGCAGCAACAGGCCTTCCTGATCGGCGACATGGAAGACGATGTTGAGCACGCCGCCCTGCACGTCGTTGAGATCGAGCATGCGGGCGAGCAACAGCGGCCCCATTTCCGAGACCGTGGCGCGGATCGGCTGACCCGCCTTTCCGAACACATCCCAGAACATCACCGGCGGCGCTGCGGGCTTGAGATCGAGGCCCATCAGTTTCGCGCGATCCGCGAAACGCTCCAGCCGGTCGCCCGGCATGCAGACACCGGAAAGGTCGCCTTTTACATCCGCCGCGAACACCGGAACACCGGCGTCCGAAAAGCCTTGCGCAAGAATCTGCAAAGTCACGGTTTTGCCCGTGCCGGTCGCGCCCGCTACCACACCGTGCCGGTTGGAGCGGTTCAGAAGCAGCGTTTCGGGTTTGTCCGACCAGCCGACGAGAACTGCGTCGTTTGCGCTCATGATCCCCAAACTCCCGGATGGCCTCGAAAATTATCGTTCTTTGGGTAAGGGGGCCAGTCGTGCGAAATTGCTCGCTGGGAAGTGACTGGAGCCCTGGGGGCGGGGTCTTTATGGTCGACCACATGATATTGCGAATGTTTCTGGGCGCGGCGCTGGCGGCGGGCCTTTCCGTCGCCGGTGCGCAGGCAGGCGAGCCCGCGCGCCCCATCGTGGTCGAGCTTTATACCAGCCAGGGCTGCAGTTCCTGCCCGCCCGCCGATGCTCTGCTCGGCCAACTCACCCAACGTCCCGATGTGCTCGCGATGAGCCTGCCCATCACCTATTGGGACATGCTGGGCTGGAAGGACACGCTCGCCAATCCCGCCAACACCGCCCGCCAGAAGGCCTATTCCAAGGCGATGGGGAAGGGCGGGGTCTACACGCCCCAGATCATTGTCGATGGGCTGACCGATGTGGTGGGGTCGCGGGCATCGGGCGTCAAATCCGCCATCGCCGCGCGCGAGCGCGACATGACGGTTGTGCCGATCCTACTCAAGCCCGATGGCAAGGAAGTTCACGTCTCCATCGGTACGGGAAAACCGGCCGATGCGACGGTTTGGGTTTTTCATATCCTGTCGTCGGCGACGGTGCCCATCGGCAAAGGCGAGAACGCGGGCCGCACCATGACCTATAAGAACGTGGTGCGCGATCTGAAGCCGGTCGGAAAATGGAAGGGCGAGGCACTCGCGCTCGACCTGCCGCGCCACGACGCCGCCGATCCGCCGCACGATGCGCTGGCGGTGGTGATCCAGCAGGGCGGCTATGGCCGCGTCATCGGTGCCGCGTTCATCCAGCGCCCGGACTATTCCGCCCAGCGCTGAGCCTGCGCTAATCTCGCGCCATGGCGCTGTTCTTCGATTCCAAATGGTTCGATTCACGTCTGTCGGCGATGGGGCTTTCGCACGCCGAGGTCGCCAACGCGCTCGGCCTTTCCCAGCAAGAACTGGGAGAGATGTGGAAAGACCAGCGCGAACTTTCCGTCCGCGACGTCCGTTTGTTGGCGGCATTGCTCGGCACGGACGTAAAGGAAATCTCCGAGCGCGCCGGCATCGCCACACCAGTGCCGCGCGCCTCCGCCGATCTGGGCGAAATCGCTCAGAAGCTCGATGGGCTGACCGAACGTTTTGATCGCCTCGAGCGCAGCGTCGAAGACATCAAGAAGCTGCTGTTGCGGAAATAGCCTCAAGCGAGGCGGTCGACGACAAGCGCCACGGTCGCCCGGTTCAGGCCATAGGCGGTGCTGGAAACAGGCGCGGCTTCGGCATTCAGAAGAATTTGGCCGATGAATTGCGCGACAAAGGGCGCCCTCAAACGCGGGCCGTACCAGAGTGGGGCAGTTTCCTGTGTGCCAGCGCGGGACAAAACGCGACGGTCTGAGGTTGACGCGCGCCGGTCGCGGGCTTGCGGGTTACCGTGATATTCACCGTGCAATCCGCCGTAATCCGGGCATTTCTCGACCCTCGGCGCGCGCGATTTCGCGGCATTTTGAATGCCGTAGGCCGAAATCGATAACGTGCGAACCGTGTCCATAACCCATGGTTAGGCAAGGTCCGCGCCTATGGTTCCAAAGCCCGCATTTGCCTCAACAGTTACGGGTTTTTTAAGGGCCTGCCGCCATCATCCAATCAACGCCGGAAGACCGGCAAACGATGGTGGTCATGGCACTTAGCGAACCGCATGTTTTCAGACCGGCGGCAACCGTACGGTCTCTGTCTCAGCGCCACGATGCCGAGCGTTTGCGGCTGGCGCTTGCAGGCGCGCGCGCGGCCACCTTCGACTGGACCATCGCGGACGATCACGTCGTCTGGGACGGCGCCACCGACATCCTCTCGATGCATCCCGACAGCGACCGGCTGCAAAGCGGCGAAACCTTTCGTGCATGGATGAATCCGGAAGGGCGCCAGAAGCTCGCCCAGGTCATCGAAACGTCGAGCTCGGGCGATTCCACTTTCGACATCGAATTCGAAGCGGCCTCCGCGATGGGTTCGGTGTGGTTCATGATGCGCGGCGTGCGCGTGGCCGATGCGAGCGGACGCGCCGAACGCCTCACCGGCTCGATGCGCGTCATCACCGAAGACAAGCGCACCATGCAGCGCCTTGTCTATCTCGCCACGCGCGACGAACTTACGGGCCATCTCAACCGCAACGCGCTGCGCGGCGAACTTGCGCAAGCCATCGAAGCGGCACGCGCCGAAAGCCGCGCTTGCGCCTTCCTCGTGGCTTCGATCGACCGTCTGGCGATGATCAACGACGCCTATGGTTTCGATGCCGCCGATGAAGTGATCGTTGCGGTGGGCGAACGTATCGCGCGTTCGCTGCGCGGCAGCGACATCATCGGGCGTATCGCTGGCAACAAGCTGGGCGTGATCCTGGCCAATTGCAGCGAGCGCGAGATCGCGCTGGTCGCCGAACGTCTGCGCGCCATCGTGCGCGACCAGGTGATCGACACGCGCGCGGGCATGGTGTCGGCCACGATTTCCGCAGGCGCGGTGTGGCTGCCGTCGGGCGCGTCCTCCAGCCAGGAAGCGATGCTGCGCGCCGAAGAAACGCTGAGCCGCGCGCGTTCCAGCGGCCGCGACGGTTTCGCGCTCTACAACAAATCTCCGCAGCTCGAGACCGCGCGCCTGCGTCTGATGGCGATTGCCGACGAAGTGGTCGCCGCGCTCAAGGAAGACCGCCTCACCTTCGCCTATCAGCCCATCGTGGAAGCGAAGAGCAAGAAGCCCGTTCACTACGAATGCCTGCTGCGTATGATGAAACCGGACGGCACCATCGCGACCGCGGGCCAGTTCGTGCCGGCGGCCGAACAGCTGGGCCTGGTGCGCCTCGTCGACCGCCATGCGCTCGAACTGGCGGTGAGCCAGCTTCATGCCCATCAGGATATCACGCTGGCGGTGAACGTGTCTGGCACGACGGCGGGCGATCCGTCGTGGTTGCAGTCCTTCATCCGCTATATTCAATCCAATAACGCGGTCGCCAGCCGTATGATCGTCGAACTGACGGAAACGGCAGCCCTGCATCACTTCGAGGAAAACGCCCGCTTCGTCTCGCAATTGCGCGAGATGGGCTGCCGTGTCGCTATCGACGACTTCGGCGCGGGCTACACTTCGTTCCGCAATCTGCAGATGCTCAAGGTCGACACCGTGAAGATCGACGGCGCCTATGTGCGTGCGCTGTCGGAGTCGCCGGAAAACCAGGTCTTCGTGCGCACGCTTGTGGATCTCGCCAAGAACTTCAATCTCAAGACCGTCGCCGAATGGGTGAGTTCGGACGAGGACGCGGCGCTATTGGAAAGCTTCGGCGTGGACTATTTCCAGGGCTTCCACTTCGGCGAACCGCAGATCAAGCCCGACTGGATGGCATAAGAGCTACTTCCGCTCGCGCGCCAATTCCGCCAACTGCCGCCGCATCGCTTCCATCTCGTTTTTCAATTCCGTGATGTCTTCGGACGGCTTGGCTTTGGCGTCCTGCGTGGGGCCGCTGGTGCGGATGGGTTCTTCGCCTTTTTGCGCTCCGGGGGCCATTCCAAAGGGCGTGAACATCTTCATCGCGCGTTCGAACATCGCGAGGTTCTGGCGCGTGATGGTTTCGAGCGTCTGGTTGCCGCCGCCGAAGGCTTCCGCGATGCGGTCCTTCATGGCGTCCTGGTTCTTGGAGAAACTCTCCATCGTCATGTCGAGATAGCCCGGCACAAACGCCTGCAGGCTGTCGCCATAGAAGCGGATCAGGCGGCGCAGGAACTGGATGGGAAGCAGGTTCTGCCCCTTGGCTTCCTCTTCGAAGATGATCTGGGTGAGCACCGAACGGGTGATGTCCTCGCCGGTGCGCGCATCGCGAACTTCGAACTCGGTGCCCTCTTTGACCATCTGCGCCAGATGGTCGAGCGTCACGTAGCTCGAGGTCTGCGTGTTGTAGAGCCGCCGGTTGGCGTACTTCTTGATAATGACCGGACCTTCGCCTTGCTGATCTTCTGCCACAGCCCACCCTGGTTTGATGCTTCATGCGGCCGGACGGGCCGCTATCCCCGGGCGCTAGCTCACACCGGGCCATGGGGCCTGTCCAGAGCATTTTGAGCAGGTGCAACCAAATATTGCTGGCCGGTCTGCTGGTAACCATTTGGAGTAAAAGCGCGATTCGCCGCAGTTTACCTCTCTTCGCTTTCGCGTCATTTTGGCGGCGGCGCAACATTGCCGAAGGTCTGGGAGGATTTCATGGAAGATGTGGTCATCGTCGCGGCGGCGCGGACACCGGTTGGTTCGTTCAACGGCGCGTTCGCGAATGTACCCGCCCATGATCTCGGCAAGGCAGTGATCGCCGACGTGCTGAAGCGCGCCGATGTGGCGCCGAAGGACGTCTCCGAAGTCATCCTCGGCCAGATCCTCACCGCCGCACAGGGGCAGAACCCGGCGCGTCAGGCTTCCATCAATGCCGGCATCCCGGTTGAGACGCCCGCATGGATCGTGAACCAGCTTTGCGGGTCCGGCCTTCGCGCGGTGGCGCTCGGCTACCAGCAGATCGTCAATGGCGACGCCGACATCGTCGTGGCGGGCGGACAGGAATCCATGAGCCAGGCGACGCATGCCGCTTACCTGCGCGCGGGCACCAAGATGGGCGACGTCAGCTTCATCGATACGATGATCAAGGACGGCCTGTGGGACGCCTTCAACGGCTATCACATGGGCGTCACGGCGGAGAACGTCGCGCGCGAATGGCAGATCACCCGCGAGCAGCAGGACAAGTTCGCCGTCGCCTCGCAGAACAAGGCGGAAGCCGCACGCAAATCCGGCCGCTTCAAGGACGAGATCGCGCCGGTCACAGTGAAGGAACGCAAGGGCGAGCGCGTGGTGGATACCGACGAATATATCCGCGATGGCGTGACCATCGATTCCGTTTCGGGTTTGAAGCCTGCCTTCCAGAAGGACGGTTCGGTGACCGCGGCGAATGCCAGCGGCATTAATGACGGCGCAGCCGCCGTGGTGCTGATGACCGCATCGGAAGCCAAGAAACGCGGGTTGAAGCCGCTCGCCAAGATCAAATCGTGGGCGAGCGTCGGCGTCGATCCGAAGGTCATGGGCTCGGGCCCGATCCCGGCCTCGCGCGCAGCACTGAAGAAAGCCGGTTGGGACGCGAAAGACCTCGATCTCGTCGAAGCCAACGAAGCGTTTGCTGCGCAGGCCTGCGCGGTGAACAAGGACATGGGCTGGGACACCGACAAGGTGAATGTGAACGGCGGCGCCATCGCCATCGGCCATCCGATCGGTGCGTCGGGCGCGCGCGTGCTCGTCACGCTGCTGCACGAAATGCAGAAGCGCGACGCGAAAAAGGGACTGGCGACGCTTTGCATCGGCGGCGGCATGGGCATCGCCATGTGCGTCGAGCGCTAAGCGTCAAACAATAATCGGGGGAAGGGAACGTCATGTCGAAAGTTGCATTGGTCACGGGCGGCACGCGCGGTATCGGCGCGGCCATCTCCATCGGGCTGAAGAACGCGGGCTATACGGTTGCGGCCAATTACGGCGGCAACGACGAAGCGGCCAACAAGTTCAAGGCCGAAACCGGCATCGCCGTGTTCAAGTGGGATGTCGGCAATTTCGAATCCTGCGCTGCGGGCATCAAGGATGTCGAAGGCGCTCTCGGCCCCATCTCGGTGCTGGTGAACAACGCGGGCATCACGCGCGACGCGATGCTGCACAAGATGACCGCGCAACAATGGCGCGAAGTCGTCGACGTGAACCTCGACTCCATGTTCAACATGTGCCGCAACGTGATCGACGGCATGCGCGAGCGCAATCACGGCCGCATCGTCAACATCTCGTCCATCAACGGCCAGAAGGGCCAGATGGGCCAGACCAACTATTCCGCCGCCAAAGCCGGTATCATCGGCTTCACCAAGGCGCTGGCACAGGAAACCGCGAAGAAGGGCATCACCGTCAATGTGATCTGCCCCGGCTATATCGACACCGAAATGGTTCAGGCCGTGCCGCCGAAGGTGCTGGAAGGCATCATCGCGACGATCCCGGTGGGCCGCCTCGGCAAGGCCGACGAAATCGCCAAGATGACCGCGTTCCTCGCCAGCGACGACGCCGCCTTCATCACCGGCGCGACCATGACGGTGAACGGCGCGCAATACATCGCGGGATAAGTGAACACCGCGCTCGCAAGCCTCGAGGTCAGCGATCTTGCTTGCGTGCGCGGTTCCCGCGCGCTTTTCCGCAATCTCTATTTCAAGGTCGAGCCGGGTAGGGCGCTGGTCGTCGAAGGCCCCAACGGCGCGGGCAAGACCTCGCTCCTGCGCATGCTCGCGGGTTTTCTTGCGCCGGCCGCCGGCGCGATCGCGTTGCGTGTCGGCGACAGCGCCATCGCGGAAGCCGAAGAACGCGCAAAGCACATCGGCTGGTTCGGGCATCAGGACGGGTTGAAGCCGCAACTGACGGCAAAGGAAAATCTCTTATTCTTCGCGCGCCTCTATGGCAGCAATCCTGCTCACGTCGTGCCCATGCTCGATTGGGCAGGTCTTTCGCGAGCCGCCGACTTCCCGGTGCAATATCTGTCGGCGGGACAGAAAAAGCGGCTCGCGCTTGCCCGACTGAAGTTAAGCAATCGTTCTGTGTGGCTGCTCGATGAGCCTTTTGCAGCACTCGATGCAGCGGGAAAAAAACTTGTCGAACAAATGCTCGCCGAACATTGCGCGACGGGCGGAATAGCGATCATTGCCACGCACGAAGCGATCTCGCTGGAAGCTTCCAGGATGACGCTCGGCAACGCGGTGGCTGCATGACCGCGCTTTTTTTTCGCGACATTCGTTTGTCGTTTCGCGCGGGCGGCGGGGCGATGCTGGCGCTTGCGTTCTTTGCAAGCGTTGCGGCGTTGGTGCCGCTCGGTATCGGGCCGGATCTCAAATTGCTCGCGCGCATAGCGGGCGGCGTGTTGTGGATCGCCGCCGCGCTTTCCGCGCTGCTTTCGCTCGACCGGCTGTTTCAGGCCGATTTCGAAGATGGGTCGCTCGATCTCATCGCGCTCGCGCCGCAATCGCTGGAAGTTGCGGCCGCAACCAAGATCGCGGCGCACTGGCTCACGACAGGTCTTCCCCTCACCGTGCTTTCGCCGCTTCTCGGACTTCTGTTCGGGTTGCCGCCGCAGGCTTATCCCGCGCTGGTGCTTTCGCTTCTTCTCGGCACGCCCGCGATCAGCGCCATCGGCGCGGTGGGCGCGAGCCTGACGCTTTCAATACGCCGCGGCGGGTTGATCCTGCCGCTGATCGTGCTGCCGCTGCTCTCGCCCGCAGTCATTTTCGGCGCAGGCGCGGTATTGGCGGTGCTTGACGGGCTGTCGAATGGGGCGCTCGGCCTTTTGGCCGCGTTTTCTCTGGTCGCTGTGGTCCTGGCCCCGTTTGCCTGCGCGGCTGGTGTGCGGCTCAACCTCGCAGGATGACCGCCGTGCTTGCCCGCCCCCGCCCGAAAGCTTAGAGCCCGGCCATGCTCCGTTATGCCAACCCCAAACGGTTCATGGATCTGAGCGGCGCGGCTTTGCCGTGGCTGGCTGGCGCTGCGGCGATCTTCCTGGTCGCGGGTTTCTATCTCGGTTTCGCGGCACCCCCGGATTATCAGCAGGGCGATACCGTCAAGATCATGTTCGTCCATGTGCCCGCGGCGTGGGTCGCGATGATGGCGTATGGCTTGATGGCACTATCCGCAGCAGTCGGTCTGATTTATCGCCATCCGCTGGCCGATGCGGCGGCGAAAGCGGCAGCACCCTTGGGTGCATTGTTCACCGCGCTCGCGCTCGTCACCGGCTCGCTCTGGGGCAAGCCGATGTGGGGCGCATGGTGGGTATGGGACGGACGGCTCACCTCGTTCCTGATCCTGCTTCTGATCTATCTCGGCTACATCGCGCTCTGGAACGCCATCGAAGACGAAACGCGCGCGGCACGCGCCACCGCGATCCTCGCATTGGTGGGTGCAGTGAATTTGCCGATCATCGAATTCTCCGTGCGCTGGTGGACGACGCTGCATCAGGGCGAAAGCATCCTGCGTCCCGGCGGGCCTTCTATTTCGGCGGTGTTTCTCTGGCCGCTGTTCGCGATGGCACTGGGATACACGCTTCTATTCTTCTCGCTCTGGATCGTACGCATCCGCACCGAGATCCTGGAACGCCGGGCAAGAAGCCTGATGCTGGGGCTGTCATGAGCGGCTTCTTCGCACTCGACCAATACGCAAATTTCATTTGGGCCGCCTATGGCGTGAGCGTATTGGGTATCGCTGCCGCAATCGTTCTCTGCGTTCAAGCTCACGCACGGGCAAAGGCGCGGCTTGCAAATCTCGAAAAAGAACCTTCGTGAAACGGCTGATTTACATTTTTCCCGTCGTTGCCTTCGCGGTGCTCGCGGCGGTGCTGTTCTATCAGTTGTCGCAGCCCCAGACGCCGGGCGAGCTTCCGTCCGCGCTGATCGGAAAACCGGTGCCGCAGCGGGATTTAGCTGCGCTCGATACGAAGACGCAGGGCTTCGGTCCGCGCGATCTGGCAAGCGGCAAGGTAACGGTGGTCAACGTCTGGGCGTCCTGGTGCGCGCCCTGCCGCGCGGAAGCGCCTGCGCTCACTCAGCTCTCGACCAACAAGGACATCCAATTGTTTGGCATCGCCTATCAGGACAATCCTGCGAAGGCGCGAGCTTTCCTCGACGAAGTGGGAAATCCGTTCGCGCGCATCGCCACGCTCGACGGCAACGCGGGAATAGATTGGGGCATCAGCGGCGTGCCGGAGACGTTCGTGATCGACGGCCACGGCATCGTGCGTGCGCGCATCAGCGGCGCGCTGACCGAAGGCGACAAATATATGGATCGCCTGCTGCCAGCGATTGCGGCGGCGAAATCCTGATCTTCAGGGTTTGGTAAACTTTCTCTGAACAAATGACGGAATGCAGATCAGCTCCGCCTCTCTTCTCGCCGCACAACAACAGGCGTCCGCGCAAGCGAAGCCGCAGAAGAGTGTGTTCGGCTCGTTCCTGAATGCATCCGAGGCTAAGCCGGTGGAAGCCGCCAAAGCCCAGTTCGAGCCCGCGGACTTCGCCAAGGCCGAGCCCCAGAAAACGGCCGCGGCGGCGGCACCCGAACCCGCGCGAGCCTACCAGCGGCCCGGTTCGGCTCTCGATATTCGCGTTTAGATTTAAAGGCTTAGCGGGGGCGGCGGCGAACCTTCCGGCGAAGCCGATTTTCCCCGTTCTGCTCCAGTTGAACAGCGGCCTCCGCGATGGTGGCCAGCGACTTCACGAAGCGCGCGCGTTCGCTTGCAGGCAGCGCATCGAGCAGCGCGCGTTCGGCGCGATCCGATGCAGTGCGTGCGCTGCGCAGCGCCTTGCGTCCTGCCTGTGTGATCGACACGGAATTCGCGCGCGCATCTTCTTCGGTGCGTTCGCGGCTGATCAATTCCTTCTCGAGCATCCGGCGCGCCATGTCGGCGAGCGTCGAACGATCGATGCCCGTCATCTCGACGAGTGCGGTCTGACTCACACCCTCGTTGTGTTCGAGAGCGGCGAGCACCGTGAACTGTTGCTTGGTGAGTTCGTGTGCGCCGGCTTCGCGCGCGTACAGATCGCCATAGTATTGCTGACAGCGTCGAATGAGATGCGACGGAGCTTCTGCCAGTTCGAACCCCCCGTTCGTCCTGCGCGGACCCTTTAATGTCATATAACCACCCCTAGCCGCCGGACCTTCGAGCCAACCCACTCTCGCGCCCGCTTCGTTTTCTACCCGTCGATGATGTGAGACACTTCCCGCGTCACGCCGGGCCCCAACGAAGCCGCACTCGCGCGAGGCCCAAGAAACTTTAGACAAACGAAATGTGCGCGACAACAGTTTCCGTGCGTTTGCGGATGAATCTTTTTCTCGCTTCCGCTGCCCGGTCATCTGCGGCAAATTTAACGAATGACGAACGATAAATTTTCGGCATCGCCCGGCTCTGGCCCGCATTTTGTGCGGCGCATTCCCGAGGGCGACACGATGGAACGCGATGTGTGCGGCCATTGCGGGCATATTTCCTATGCCAACCCCAAGATAGTGGTTGGATCGGTTGTGGTGCATGAAAACCGCATTCTGTTGTGTCGCAGAGCCATCGAACCACGAAAGAACTACTGGACGCTGCCAGCGGGATACCTCGAAGAACACGAAACCCCGGAAGCTGGTGCACGCCGCGAAGCACAGGAAGAGGCGTGTGCGGACATTTCCTTGGACCTGTTGCTCGCCGTCTACAGCATCCCGCGCATCAGTCAGGTGCAGCTTATGTACCGCGCGCGTCTGGCGCGGCCGCACTTCGCCGCAGGTCCCGAAAGTCTGGAGGTGCGGCTATTTGCCTGGGATGACATTCCATGGCCGGAGATTGCATTCCCCAGCGCGCGCTGGGCGCTCGAACATTGGCATCAGTCCCGCCATGACATGGTGATCGTGCCGTTTACAAATCCGCCGGGCGCGACGGGCGACGCACGCTAGTCTTTCTTCTCGCCGATTTCATGTTTGAGGATCAGCGGCGTCTGCGCGAGCGCGAACAGGAAGAACAGCGGATAGATTCCCCAAACCTTGAAATCCACCCAGACATCCGTCGAGAAATGACGCCAGATGATTTCATTGGCGATGGCGAGCGCAAACGCGAACAGTCCCCATCTGAGAGTCAACTTGCGCCAACCCACTTCGGTCAGTTCGAACGCCTGACCGAAAACATATTTGATGAAGAGACGGTTCACCGCGAGACCGCCCAACAGCAACACGCCGAAGAATGCGTAAAGCACCGTCGGCTTCATCTTGATGAAGGTGTCGTTCTGCAAATAGAGCGTGAGTCCGCCGAACACGAGAACGAGCACCGCGGTGAAGGCGGGCATCGGCGAGATCTTCCGCTCCAGCCAATAGCCCACCGCCAACGCCACCAGCACCGCCGCCATGAAGATGCCGGTCGCCACATAGATGTTCGAGAATTTGAAGGTCGCGAAAAACAGGATCAGCGGCCCCAGATCCAGGGCCAGCCGCCGGAGCTGTTTTTGGGTGGTCTGGCTCATGACGCCCCTGTCAGGGCGCGGGCGAAGTCAGCCGCTACGAAGGGCTGAAGGTCTTCGGCCGCTTCCCCCACACCTATAAAGTGGATGGGAAGGCCGAACTTTGCCGCCAGCGCCACCAGAATGCCCCCCTTGGCCGTCCCGTCGAGCTTGGTCATCACCAGCCCGGTCAGGGGCACGGTAGCCTTGAACGCCTCGACCTGCGAGATGGCGTTCTGGCCGGTCGTGGCGTCCAGCACCAGCAGCGCGGCATGGGGGGCGGAAGGGTCCAGCTTCTTTATGACCCGCGCGATCTTCTCCAGTTCGGCCATGAGGCCCGCCTTGTTCTGGAGCCGTCCTGCTGTGTCGATCAGCACCACGTCGGCTTCTATGGCGCGCGCTCGCTCGATGGCGTCGTAGGCGAGCCCTGCCGCATCCGCGCCTGCCGCACGCGCCACGACTTCGGCCCCCGTGCGCTGACCCCACACCTGCAACTGCTCGATCGCGGCGGCGCGGAACGTGTCGCCCGCGGCGAGCACGAGTTTCAAACCCTGATCGGTCAGACGCTTGGCAATCTTGCCAATGGTCGTGGTTTTTCCCGTTCCGTTGACGCCCGCAACCAGAATGACGAACGGCTTCTTCGAACTGTCGATGTCGAGCGGCTTCTGCACCGGCGAAAGCAATTTCGTGAGTTCGCTTGCGAGAATAGATTTGATCTCGGCGTCGGAGATTTCGCGTTCGTAGCGGCCAGCGCCCACGGCCGCGGCAATCTTTGCGGCTTGGGCCGCACCCATGTCCGCGCGGATCAGGGCTTCTTCCAGTTCGCCCAAGGTCGCTGCGTCGAGTTTCTTCCTGGTGAAGATGCCGGTGATGTTTTCGCCGAGCGCGCCCGTGCTTTTGGAAAGCCCTTCCTTGAGCTTTTCGAAAAAGGTCGGCGGCGGCGGTGCTTGGCCGAAAGTCTTGATCATTGCAGCAATTCGGCCTTCAGCGATGTCGTGTTGGCGCCCGTGATCTTCGCGCGCAGGATCGCGCCCGGCACGGCGTTGCCTTCGAAATAGGCAGGCGCGAAACAGGACGTGCGTCCCATACCGGTTTTTTCTATCAGCAATTTCTGCTCGGTTCCGGCAAGTACGCGCATCCGCGCGGCGAGAGCGGCTTCACCGTGCGCGCGCAACCGGGCCGCGCGTTCCTTGACCAGCGGCTTCGAAAGTTGCGGCATCCGGGCTGCAGGCGTGCCCTTGCGCGCGCTGAACGGGAAGACGTGCAGCATCGAAAGACCGGCTTCGTCGACCAGCCGCAGCGTATTCTCGAACATGGCTTCCGTCTCGGTCGGGAAACCGGCGATGAAATCGGCACCGAACGCGGCATCCGGGCGACGCGAACGCACATCCTCGCAGAAACGGATCGTGTCTGTTCTCGAATGCCGGCGCTTCATGCGCTTCAGGATCATGTCGTCGCCCGATTGCGCGGAAAGGTGGAAATGCGGCATCAGCCGGTCTTCTTCCGCGATGGCGCGCATCAATTCGTCATCGGCCTCGATGGAGTCGATGGAGGAAATCCGCAGGCGCTTCAGTTCGGGCACAAGTCTCAGAATCTTGCGCACCAACGCACCAAGCATCGGTGCGCCCGGCAGATCCGCGCCATAGGACGTCAGGTCAACGCCTGTCAGCACGATTTCGGGAAAGCCGTTTTCCGTCAGCCGACGCGCCTCGTCCACCACCGCGCCCATGGGCACGCTGCGCGAATTCCCGCGTCCATAGGGGATAATGCAGAAAGTGCAGCGGTGATCGCAGCCGTTCTGCACCTGCAGGAACGCGCGCGCCCGGCCTTCGAAACTGTCCACGAACTGCGCGCCGGTTTCCTTCAGCGCCATGATGTCGTTGACGCGCACCCGTTCCGCCCCGCCGATGAAATCGGCATAGGAGCGGGTCTCAAGTTTCTCCGCATTGCCGATCACGAAATCGACTTCCGGCATGGCGGAATAGGTTTCGCTTTCCGTCTGCGCCGCGCAACCCGTCACGATGATGCGTTTGCCGGGGTTTTCGCGGCGGGCTTTCCGGATCGCCTGGCGCGATTGGCGCACGGCTTCCGCCGTCACGGCGCAAGTGTTGAAGACGATGGCGTCGTTCAATCCCGCTTCGCCCGCGCGCGCCTTGATCGCCTCGCTTTCATAGGCGTTCAGACGGCAGCCGAAGGTGACGACGTCGAGGGCCATCAGCGCGCGCCCGAAAGCTCGATCTCGCCGCGATAGGCAAGGGTGGCGGGGCCGGTCATCAGGATGTGTCCGTCGCTTTCGCGCCATTCGATGCGCAGTGTGCCCCCATCCAGCACCACGTCCACAATACGGTCCGCAAGCCCGCGCCGCGCGGCGGCAACTGCTGTGGCGCAGGCGCCTGTGCCGCAAGCCTGCGTTATCCCTGCGCCGCGCTCCCACACCCGCATGCGGATGCGTCCGCGCGATTGGACGGTGGCAAATTCGACATTGACCCGTTCGGGAAACAGCGAATGGTGCTCAATCAACGGGCCGACATCGCTGACCGGCGCGTTGTCCGCATCGCTCACGAAGATCACGCAATGGGGATTGCCGACCGAAACGGCGGATGCCTCAACCGAAACGCCATCCACCGCGAAACTGAACTTGTTGGTGTCCACCGCGTTCGACAGCGGTACATCCTTCCAGTCGAAACGCGGCGCGCCCATGTCCACGGTTACGAGACCGTTACTCTCCGAACAGACGAGCGGCCCGCCCACGGTTTCGAGGCGGATCGTGTTCGCGCCCTTCTCGGCCATCAGCAGTTGCGCCACGCAGCGCGCGGCGTTGCCGCAGCTTTCCACTTCGCCGCCGTCGGAATTGTAGATGCGCATGGCGGCGTCCGCGCCATTGGCGGCAGGCGCGATCACAATCACCTGATCGCAGCCCACGCCGTGCCTCCTGTCCGCAATCGCGCGGGCAGTGGCAGCATCGAAGGCAAGTGCCTGTTTGCGCGCGTCGAACACCGCGAAATCGTTGCCGAGGCCGTGCATTTTGAGGAACGCCGTCATGAGCCGCCTTATAGGGTGAAGCCCAGCCCCCTGCCAGTGGCGGGTTGACCGGGCCGTTCAGCCTTTTCAAATGGCGAGGAACGGCGGAGGAAACAAGGCGATGCGGCTGGCAGCGGCGGCGATTCTGGCGGTTTTGGCGGCGGGCGCGGCCCAAGGAGCAAGTGTGGAACAGAACGATCCCTATCTCTGGCTCGAAGACATCCACGGCGAAAAGCCGCTCGCCTGGGTGAAGGAACAGAACGCCCGCACCTTCAAGGTGCTGCAGGCCGATCCGCGCTACCGGGAATATTACGACCAGATCCTGAAGGTGATGGACGCACAGGACCGCATCCCCTTCGGCAGCATGAAGCAGAGATATGTCTTCAATTTCTGGCAGGACGCGAGGAACCCCAAAGGCATCTGGCGGCGAACAACGATAACGAGCTATCTGACCGAAAAACCCAAATGGGAACTGCTGCTCGACATCGACAAGCTATCGAAGGACGAGGGCAAAAGCTGGGTGTTCAAGGGCGGAAGCTGCACGCCCGATCTCACGCGCTGTCTCGTTGAACTCTCGCCGGGCGGGGGTGACGCCGTGGTGGTGCGTGAATTCGATATGGCGAGCAGGGATTTCCTGGGCAACGGCTTTGTCGTGCCCGAAGCCAAATCGTCCGTCGCCTGGGTGGATGACGACACGATCCTGTTCGCCACCGATTTCGGCAAAGGCTCGCTCACGACCAGCGGCTATCCGCGCATCGTGAAGGTCTGGAAGCGCGGCGAACCTATCGCCGCTGCGAAGATCGTGTTCGAAGGCAAGGAGACCGATGTCGGTGTCGAACTGGCATCATTCCAGGGGCCGGATGGAACGATACCGCTGATCCAGAAAGCGCCGAGCTTTTTCGAAACCGAATATTACACGCTGCTTCCGGATAGCAGCGCGATTAAAATCCCGCTGCCGCTATCGGCCAATGTCAAAGGCGTCACCAAAGGTCAGATGCTGGCCACCTTGCGCGAACCGTGGGCGCAGCAGGAAGGACAAACGCCGATTCCGAAAGGCTCGTTGATCGCTTTCCCGATCCGCACCTATTTGCGCACCAGGATGTTTCCCGTCGCCACGGTGCTTTATACGCCCGATGCGCGCAGTTCGGTTGAAGAAGTGGCGACGGGGCGCGATGCGGTTTACGCCTCCATCTTCCACAATGTGACGGGAAGCATTCATGCCTTTCGTTTCGAGAATGGAAAGTGGAACGACACCCGGCTCGACCTTCCAGAGGGTGGATCGCCCGGCATCATTTCCGCCAACGATTGGGGGCCGGAAGCGGAGTTCAGTTTCGAAAGCTTCCTCATTCCGCCGACGCTTTATCATGACACCGGAAGCGACGTACCCAAGGCCATCAGATCGCTCCCTGCGCGCTTCAATGCCAACGGCCTGACGATGGAGCAATTCGAAGCCACCTCCAAAGACGGCACGAAGATTCCCTATTTCGTGGTGCGCCAGAAGGATGCCAAAGGCCCGCGCCCGACCGTGCTTTATGGCTATGGCGGTTTCGAAATCTCGATGACGCCCAGCTATTCCGCCAATTTCGGCAAGCTGTGGCTGACCAAGGGCGGCACTTACGTTCTCGCCAACATCCGCGGCGGCGGCGAGTTCGGCCCGTCGTGGCACGACCAGGCGCTGCTCACCAATCGCCAGAAGGCGTTCGACGATTTCGAGGCGGTGGCCGAAGATCTCGAAAAACGCGGGCTCACCACGCCCAAACAGCTCGGCATCATGGGCGGATCGAATGGCGGGTTGCTCGTCTCCACGGTGATGACACAGCGTCCCGATCTTCTGGGCGCGGTTGTCTGTCAGGTGCCGCTGATCGACATGATCCGCTACACGCAAATCGGCGCGGGCGCCTCATGGGAAGCCGAATATGGCGATCCCGCCGATCCGAAGATGCGCGATTACATCCTCACCTATTCGCCCTATCAGAACGTGCAAGCGGAAAAGAAATATCCCCCTGTGCTGTTCGTGACGGCAACGAGCGACGATCGCGTCACCCCCGTCCACGCCCGCAAGATGGCCGCCAAAATGGAAGCGCAGGGCCACGATGTGCTGTTCTACGAGAACACCGAGGGCGGACACGCCGCCGCCGCCGATCATCGTCAGGCAGCCGAGATGTGGGCGCTGTCGTTCGTCTATCTGGCGCAGAAGCTCGGACTGAACTGAGGTTAGAACGCCGCTTCTTCCGCCTTCGCCAGATGGGGATCGCCTTCGTACCAATCTGCGCGCGACCCCCAATAAGCGTGAATGTCGGGCTTGGCTCCCGGCGCATCGTCGAACGTCCCCGCGGGCACGATCACCCGCAATCGGCTGCGCGTCAGATGCGGCACGGGCGATCCGCAGGTTTTGCAGAAGGCGGTGGCGAAACTGCGCGCGGTCGGAAGGTCGTAGCGCACCACATTGTCTTCGCCCGCCGTCCAGTGGAATGCGTCGGGCTTCACCACGGCGTTGGCCGCATGCGCGGTGCCCGTGGCTTTGCGGCAGCGGGAACAATGGCAGTAGAGGAACCGGTCGAAGGGCGCGCGGACTTCATAGCGAACTGTCCCGCAAAGGCAGCTTCCGTGGACCGTCATGGGGGCTTATCCGGCTGGAATTTCCGGTTAATTCCTTAGCGTTGACTCAGGTTTCCCCCAAGCCTAAAACCCGCGCCATCCGGAAAAGCTTCAAGTTTTTCCGGTCCCCGGCCAGGCTGGGGATCGACCCCAGGCAGCGCAGGTGCGCCCCCTGGGGCGTTGGCGTTTTGTCTACTGATGGCGGGGTCGGCCCGGCCATGGAGAGTGTTGATGTTTGAATCCTTGCAGTCGCGTCTGGGTGGCGTGTTCGACCGTTTGCGCGGTCGCGGTGCGCTGTCGGAGGCCGATGTCGAGGAAGCGTTGGGCGAAGTCCGCTTAGCCCTGATCGATGCCGACGTGGCGCTGCCCGTCGTCAAGGATTTCATCGACCGCGTGCGCCCGCGCGCCATCGGCAACGAAGTCATCCGCTCGGTCACGCCCGGCCAGCAGGTCGTCAAGATCGTCCACGATGCGCTGGTCGAAACCTTGGGCGCAGACAACGCGGCACTCGATCTCGGTTCGCCGCCCGCGCCGATCCTGATGGTGGGCTTGCAGGGCTCGGGTAAAACCACGTCCAGCGCCAAGCTCGCGCTGATGCTCCAGACCAAAGAAAAGAAGCGCGTTTTGATGGCCTCGCTCGACGTGCGCCGTCCCGCCGCGATGGAGCAGTTGAAGATTCTGGGCGAGCAGGCTGGTGTCGCCACGCTTCCGATCATGGCCAATCAGCAGCCGGTCGATATCGCCAAGCGCGCGCTCGCCAGTGCGCGGGTCGGCGGATACGACGTTCTCATTCTCGATACCGCGGGCCGCCAGCACATCGACGAAGCATTGATGAGCGAAGTGGCCCAAATCCGCGATCAGGTGAAGCCGCACGAGACCTTGCTGGTGGCGGATTCGCTCACCGGTCAGGATGCGGTGAACATCGCCAAATCCTTCAACGAGCGCGTGAAGCTGTCGGGCATCATCCTCACGCGCGCCGATGGCGATGCGCGTGGCGGTGCAGCCCTTTCGATGCGCATGGTCACCGGCGCGCCGATCAAGTTCCTCGGCGTCGGCGAAAAGCTCGACGCGCTCGAAGCCTTCCATCCCGAACGTGTCGCTGGCCGCATCCTCGACATGGGCGACGTGGTGAGCCTGGTCGAAAAGGCCGCCGAAACGCTCGACAAAGAAAAAGCCGAGAAGATCGCCCGCAAGATGAAGAAGGGCGAGTTCGACATGGACGATCTCGCCGAACAACTGCGTCAGATGAAGAAGCTGGGCGGCATGCAGGGCGTGCTCGCGATGCTTCCCGGCGTCGGCCGCGTGAAGGACCAACTGAGCGCCGCCGGATTGGACGACAAGCTGCTCTCGCGCCAGGAAGCGATCATCCTGTCGATGACGCAAGCCGAACGCACCAAACCCGATGTCATCAACGGTTCGCGCCGCAAACGTATCGCGGCGGGCGCGGGCGTCGAGGTGAGCGAGGTCAACAAGCTTCTAAAGATGCACCGGCAGATGTCGGACATGATGAAGAAGATGGGAAGAATGGGCGGCAAGCTGCCTGCCGGTCTTTCCGGATTGATGGGGGGCGGCATGCCCCAGCTTCCGCCCGGTATGATGCCCGGAGGCAAACGATGACGGCGACAATGATTTTCCTCCCCCGCTTGCGGGGGAGGGGGACCGCGAAGCGGTGGAGGGGGGCGCTCTGCGAGAGACTTACCCCCTCCGCCTCGCTTCGCTCGAGCACCTCCCCCGCAAGCGGGGGAGGACAATCTTTCACTGAAAGGAACAAATTATGGCTTTGAAGATCAGACTGGCGCGCGGCGGCACGAAGAAGCGCCCGCATTACAACATCGTTGTCGCTGACTCGCGCAGCGCCCGCGACGGCCGCTTCATCGAGAAGATCGGCTTCTACAATCCGCTGCTGCCGAAGGACCATGCCGATCGCCTCAAGCTCGACCTCGAAAAGGCGAAGGAATGGATGGCGAAGGGCGCGACCTCGACCGATCGCGTGCATCGCTTCCTCGCCAATGCGGGCCTGGTGAAGCCGCTTCAGAAGAACAACCCGGAAAAGGCCAAGCCGAAGAAGAAGGCGCAGGAGCGCGCTGCCGCTGCTGCCGCCGCATCCGGCGAAGCCGCGGCGTAATTTCGTGTGATGTTCGCGCGTAAATATCTCTGTCATTCCCGGCCGAGCGAAGCGCAAGCTTCGCGAGGGGAAGGGAACCCAGGCGTTCAACACCGAACGGTTTTCGACGCCTGGGTCCCCCTCCCTCACATCGCGCGCATGGCGCGCGATGATCGCCGGGAATGACAATGTGAGATTACGATGCCTCGAGATGTGCTTCTTGGTGCCGTCATTGGTGCACACGGGCTGAAGGGCGAAGTGCGCGTGAAGACGTTCACGGCAAATCCCGAAACGCTTGGCGCCTACGGCCCGCTCCATACCGACGACGGCCGCCGCTTCACCATCACGCACGCGCGGGCGAACAAGCCCGATGAAGCGATCGTGCGCTTTGCGGAAATCGCGGACCGCAATGCCGCCGAGAGCCTGAAAGGCACGGAACTTTTCGTTTCCCGCTCGGCCCTTCCCGCCGTGAAGGACGAAGAGTTCTACCACGCCGATCTCATCGGGCTGCGCGCCGAGGATGGGGAGGGCAGGATGCTCGGCACCGTCTCCGCCATTCACAATTTCGGCGCGGGCGATGTGATCGAAATCAAGCGAGACGATGGCGACAGCGTCATGCTGCCCTTCACCCGCGAGATTGTGCCTGTCATCGAAATCGAGGCCGGGCGCGTTATCATAGCCGCACCCGAGGAAGTCGAAGCGGAAACCAGAGGAACCGTCGAATGAGCGACATCACATTCCGCAACGCCCGCAAGGACGACGTGAAAACGCTAGTGGCGTTGCTGGCCGACGACGACATCGCCGAAGGCCGCGAACAGGCCAAGGGCGATCTATTGCCCGCCTATTCCGCCGCCTTCGACGAAATGTCGAAGAACCCGGACAACCGCATCCTTGTGGCCGAGCAGGACGGCCAGATCGTCGGTTCGCTCCAAATCGTCTATGTGCCCGGCCTGTCGCGGCAGGGTGCGAAACGCGCGATCATCGAATCCGTGCGCGTGTCGTCCAAAGCACGCGGCCAGAACATCGGTACGCTGCTGATGAAGGAAGCAATCGCGCAGGCGAAAGCGGCGGGTTGCAAATTGGTGCAACTGACGTCCGACAAGCGCCGCACGCGCGCGCATCTCTTCTATCGCCGCCTCGGGTTTCTTCAGACGCACGAAGGTTTCAAACTGGACCTTTGACGTCGAACAAAGCGCCCGGCGACAAATAAGCCACACATTCTCCAAAAGCATCGGAAAGCTATCGAACATCTGCAATGCTGCTGCAAAATCCACAGCATGAATAACAAACGACAGCTCAAATCAATTTATGAAACTCGTCATCCCGGCCAAGCGGCGAAGCCGCGCCGAGCCGGGACCCATCCCGCCACTTCTCGATGGGTCCCGGATCGTGCGAAGGGCGCGTCCGGGATGACAAGGTTTTTTGTAAATTCCGACAACGCAATTCCATCTCGGCAACGTGCGATAGCGTCCGGGGGGGAGGGGGGTGCGGAAAACCGAAAAACGACTAACTCACTGACTTTAAATCATAAAGCCGTCGCTACCAACCGGCCCAGGCGGACGGTAAGAAGAACGCGATGACCTGGCGCGCCACCGTTCTCACCCTCTTCCCGGACATGTTTCCGGGGCCGATTGGCGCATCGCTGCTCGGCAAAGCGTTGGAGAAAAATCTCTGGTCGCTCGATGTGCGCGACATCCGCGAACACGGGCTCGGCAAACATCGCACGGTGGATGACACGCCATCCGGCGGCGGACCCGGCATGGTGATGCGCGCCGACGTGGCCTGTGCCGCGCTCGATGCGGCGGCAAATGGAACGCCCCAAATTTATCTCTCCCCACGCGGCAAGCCGCTGACGCAGGCGCGTGTACGCGAACTTTCCGCCGGTCCGGGCGTCACGCTCCTCTGCGGGCGGTTCGAGGGGCTGGACCAGCGCGCCATCGAGGCGCGGAACCTGGAAGAGATCTCCGTGGGCGATTTCGTGTTGGCAGGGGGCGAGATCGCGGCCATGGCCCTGATCGAGGCCTCTGTCCGCCTGATCCCCGGCGTGCTGGGGGCCGAGGCCTCTCCCTCTGAGGAAAGCTTCGAAAACGGCCTTCTCGAATATCCTCAATTCACGCGCCCCCAAAGCTTCGAGGGCAGGGACATCCCGGCGGTCCTAACCAGCGGAAATCATTCGGAAATTGCCAAATGGCGGCGATCCCAGGCGGAAAGCCTGACCAGGGCGCGGCGTCCCGACCTGTGGGCCCTCTATGAAAAGCCAAAAGGCTAGGTTATACGCCCGCTCCTTTCCGAATTATCCGCCGCCGGAGTTGACCGCCATGAACCTGTTGAAACAGCTCGAAGCCGAGCAGATGCAAGCCGTTCGCGGCGGCAGGGCCCTGCCCGAATTCCGGCCGGGCGACACGCTGAAGGTCAGTGTGAAGGTCGTGGAATCGAGCTACGACGAAAAGGCCAAGCAGACCAAGACGCGCGAGCGTCTTCAGGCGTTCGAAGGCGTATGCATTGCGCGACAGGGCGAAGGCCTGAACGAAAGTTTCACGGTACGGAAAATCTCTTACGGCGAAGGCGTGGAACGCGTATTCCCGGTCTACAGCCCGCTCGTGGATTCCGTCGACGTCATCCGCAAGGGCAAGGTGCGCCGCGCGAAGCTTTATTACCTGCGCGAACGCCGGGGCAAAGGCGCGCGTATCGCCGAACGCACGGAACGCGCCGAAGTCGAGGCCTGATTACTTTTTCGCCACAGGCGAAAATTATCGGCTTCACCCACTGTCAAACATATCGGGTCTAAGTATTCTCCGCGCCCCCCAACGCGCGGCCAGCAAAAGTGGCTTCCCGGTTTTGCGTCCGGCCGCACGGTTGAGAAAACCTAGGTGCGTGCTGTGTCGCGTCATGTTGTTCCCGATGAAGTGCTGTCGCGCGAGGAAGTTCTCGCCGAAGCCCAGCCGCTTGCCAGCATTCCGTCCACGCCGTTCGCCTTCATCTGGTTTCTGGTGCGCACGCATTACGCCGCGCGTATC
>Ga0207649_10000108_pt1 | contig 69077 bp, 75 predicted proteins | sample KBSC43metaG_FD_184317 | JGI IMG/M metagenome (GOLD analysis project Ga0207649, IMG submission 184317) | Corn rhizosphere microbial communities from Kellogg Biological Station, Michigan, USA - KBS C4-3 metaG (SPAdes) (version 2) | ecosystem: Host-associated > Plants > Roots > Rhizosphere > Soil ... | reverse complement strand
GGCAATGTCCGTTGTTTCGGTGACAAGAAATGTCATAGCCGCGGACAGACTTGGATCATTGACGAGAAGACCCTGACGGCCACCCCGGGAGTCAATGTCGACTTGGGCAGTTTTTCCGATGCTCTCGGCAGTGCGGAGAGATTGCCGAACGGAAACTTCGTGTTCACCGCCGGAAGCCGCGGCTCACCCAACGCCCCAGTAGGCCTGTCAATAGAGATAGGCCGCGATGGAACGAAAGAATTTGTCATGGTCGGGTCGGCTCTCGAGTACCGATCCTATCGCATGGCAGATTTGTACCAGGGCATCCCCAAATAAAACCGGGTGGGCCGTCCCGTCCTAACCCCAGTGACCTTGCCCATTGCTGGCGTGAACGCGGGTTGTAACTCATTGTGGCAAACACCCTACGTCGAAGGGACGGCCTATACCAATGCCGCTGGTAACTGTTGTTAACAGGCGATTTCACCAACTACTCAGAAAACGGGCGTCCGGACCAAGTAGTTGGTGAAATGGCGATGTTACGACAGTTATCCAGTGTTTTTGCTGTTGAAATCGAGCAAGGCTTCACCCCAGCCTCACATCGTTAGAACTACGCGGAATTCCGCCTTACCGCTCAACATCCGTGCGTAGGCCTCGGCCGCCTTTTCGAGCGGATAGGTTTCAATCATTGGACGCACTCCCGTTAGTACGCAGAAGTTTAGAGTGTCTTCCGAAGCGGCGGGCGTTCCTGCGGCCCATCCCTGGATCGTTTTGCTGCCAAAAATAAGTTGGGACGGCGTGACCTCAATGGCATCCAGCGACGCACCGATTACAACCAGTTTGCCGTTCGGGCCGAGGCCGTCGATCAGCGCCGACATCGCCTTCGAGTTGGGAGCCGTGGCGATGATGACTCGTGCTCCGCCGAGTTCTTGCAACTTCTCGGCTGCGTTTGTGGCATGGCTGTCAATGTAGACGAGTGCTCCCAGCTTCTTAGCCAACTCAGCGTTTTCGGGGCCGCGCCCGATGGCCGCGACGCGATAACCAAATTTGTTGGCGAACTGGACGCCCAAGTGACCCAAGCCACCGATGCCCTGCACCGCTACAAGATCGCCGGGCATCGCGCCGCTATTGCGAAGCGCATTATAGGTGGTGATGCCGGCGTCGAGCAGAGGCGCGGCATCGACGTCACTTAGGCTGTCCGGGATCGGCACCAGCGCTTCCACTGGTGCCACCATGTATTCCTGGTATCCGCCGTCGTAGCTCATGCCGGTAACTTTCACGTTGCGGCAATTGCGAAAATCTCCGCGCCTGCATTCGCGGCAGGTACCGTCGTGGCCGCCGTGCCAGCCGACTCCGACGCGCTGCCCGGTCTTCCAGGCAGAAACACCAGCACCGACTTCATCAACGACGCCTGCGACTTCATGTCCGGGGACGCGAGGATATTGAATCCAAGGAAATACTCCCTCTTTCACCAGCACATCGCTGTGGCAGATGCCGCAGGCCCGAACCTGAATGCGGACTTGCCCTGCGTCAGGCGCAGGAATCGGACGCTCGACCATATCGAAATCAGCTCCGGGCTTGGGCACTTGTGCAGCCTTCATGCGCGCTACGGCCGGTTTCGGTGTGACTCTTAACGTTGCCATAATTCCTCCTGTAGCTTCGAAGTTGTCACCTTGTGCGACGGGTGCGAAAGCGGGTTTGCCGTCGCTTGCGGCAGATCTACCCTCTGTTGCCGCCTAGTCCGGTTTTGTTTCATGCTGCGCCCCTCTGTCTCGCCGCATCGTTCCGGGCTTCGATAGCCTTGACGGAGTTTACAAACGCCTTCTCCAAAACTCCCTTGCCGATGGTTCCGACCAGCAAGCCGACGAACCATCCCTTCAGGTTCTTGCCATCGCGTACGGTGACCAGGTCAATGTCAGTCAAACCGTCAGGGAGGCGCGTAAAGGTGTAGGTGTGGCCCGACGCGCCTCCCCACGCGTTGGAGTCGGTCGTAGTGAGGACGACATGGTTGGGATCGGACCAGTCATAGTGGAGGCGTTCCCAAATGCCCCCTGAGCCTTCCGTGACATCGGCCTGCAAGGGGCCGCGGCTGTGGACCTTGAGATACTCGTCCGCACTGTTGCCAAAGAGCTTCGCGCGGCCAGGCCCGAAGTCGGTGAGCCCGGCAGTGTACTGTTCAGGCGTTAAGGTTGTTGTCTGGTGCAGATGGATCGTGGACATGTGCGCCCCTTTCGCTTCCCGAGACTCGGGATTCTGAGTTGTGATACTCCAAGAGCCGTTTTTCATTCGAAAATCGCAGCTTTATGTTGCATGGTGCGAAGCAGTCGGAATGATTCGACACAATCTGAAACCCCTGTCATGGCCGCACTACCCCGATGGGTAGTCCCAAACATCGGGCGGCAGCTTATTCTTGAGCGCTGCATACATGGCGTCGCGGAATAGTTTCAGAGCCGGATAAGGCCGGAGGGCAATAGTACGCTCCACAATTAGTCCCTGGTCGTTGTCCACGATGATCTCCAAGCTCTCGAACTTGTGGCCATCCATGGTTCCCACCCAGCGCAAGAAGGTTGTGCGCTCATCAAGCTTAAACTCCGCGGTATAGGTGCCGGAACCACGCGTAGCGCTCGATTGAGTAAAAATCGGCGCGATGAGCTCCCGCCCCTTGATCGGTCGTGCCAGGATCGGGCTGTTGAATACGATGTCTTCGGCGAGCAGCTCGCTAATCTGCGCGAGTGTAGGCTTGCCGGCTTCCCGTAGTTTTCGTAAAGGATGCATCGTGATTCCCTCCGACCCAGTTATGTGTTGCTCGGTGGCCACGCGAGATTATGAGCCGCGAGAGCGTAACTGTCGAGGACAGGCGTTAGCACTCATTGACCTGGCCCGACCGCCATCGCGGGGTCGATGAGTGAAATGGCGATTTAACGCCAATCATTCGAAACTAGGGATATGGGCGGAAATGGCATCGCGAGGCAGGATACGGGCCAAACGGGCTTTTCTAAGGGCGAGGGCGAAAAACACTAGGTCAAATAGTAGGTCCGAAACGGTGCTAGACTAGCCCGTCGAAACGGTAGCCGAGACCGCCCCCAAATTCCCGGAACGACCTTTCTGGCCGTCGAGGCACACAATCTTTCTCATTAGACACTCCCCCGAAGTCGCAAGCCGTACGCTTGTCTACGCACTGAACTGGAGCAGACCCTATGGAGAAAACGATTGCCCGCTGGAGTTACTGGCTAGGCATCACATCCGTGATCGTCGCTAGCGCATGGAAGGTCGGGAACGCATTAGGATGGTGGCGAGCGCTGCCGCCATCGCCAGCCGACATCTCATATTGGTCGTTTTACAACGCCAGCCTCATGTTTTTTGCTACGAGCATCGCTTCGGCATGCCGTGTTTGGCTCAAGTCGGTCAGCAAAGAGGTTGGGGCTAGGAGACGACCAATGAGAGAATCTGTCGATGGCGCTGAACCAGAGGCACCCTCTTCTATTGCAGCCTGAGGACATCGGCCGTGGGGTTGCGAAAACTCGACTGAAAGATTGCTATGTCCGAAACGGGACAAGACACCTCACACTCGCAAACCGGTCGCGTTCCATAACGACGACGGGCAATGTTTCTACGCGGCCCGGAAGATCTTCTCGCGGACTTCGACAGCTCGGGCTCGAACGTCATCCATATGATCCCTTAGCGCAGAGCGCAATTCAGAAATAATCTTCTGAAGCTCGGCCTCTGACTGAGCTGTTATTGCGCGTTCGCACAGTTCGCGAATGTGATCTGGTTTGGCTGGCAAAACTCCGACCCACGCTTACCACGTTAGTGGTAGTTTGCCGGACGGAGTAGAGGTGTTTCCATTCAAAATGTCCTGTATTGGATTTACCAGATTTACCCGATTCCCCGACTAGCTCTCGGCTGACAGGATATTTCGTGCTGCTCATCATGATGTCTGTCAGTAGGAGATCGATCCGCTCGGAAGTCGTACGCACCACTTCAACTGCTGCGGTTGTATTCTCCACGGGTAGAACCTTGTAACCGGCTGCCTGCAACATAGTGGAGGCTACTTCACGAATGGCAAGGTTAAGCAGCCATTCTGGAATGTAAACGCGATTCCTATTGCAATCGCACCAATCACGCAGCTCTTGCGAGGAAGCATACATCGCCTCCGTGAGCTTCACATGTCGGATGTCGTTTCAAATTCTTGCAGACCCCGGTGATGACCGACGCAGCTCTTGTCCAGAGCTTGTTTAACAACGGAGTTTTAAAATAAACCGTACTCGCACCACTCTTATTGGAATTGCAACATCACGTTCTAAAAGCGGACTCACATCCGTCTCATATCAGCTGCGGTTCATGTACCGCAGCCCCGACAGGATGCCGCGCATGTATGCGAAGCTAGCGATCACACCCGGCATCGGATCATCGGGATGGACCTCATACTCAAGATCGACGTAGCCCTTGTAATTCATTTCGATGAGGGCTGCGAACATCTCAGGCACCGGCATGATGCCGTCCCCCACTGCGACCTGACTCTCCTTGCTCACGAAATCTGTCAGGTCTTTCATGTGTACGTTGAACAGCCGAGATCCGGCTTCGTGGATTGCCTGCACCAAGTCCGTGCCGGTACGAACGGTGTGTCCGACATCGATGCAGCACCCTAGGCGCGGATCCATATTCTTAACCGCTCGCAAAACACTTAGCGGAGAGGGCCACAATCTGTCTTCGGGGCCGTGATTGTGAATCGCGACGCGGATGTCGTATTCCTTCGCGAACTTCTCGATCCGTGGCAGCGTTTCCGGAGTAGGATCGCCGGCGACAACAACGTCGATACCCGCTCGTTTGCAGTATTCAAACTTCGACCGGATGTCTGCATCTTCATCTTTGGTGAAATAGATGGCTCCAGCGGCGTGAAGCTTGATACGCGCTGCGGAATAGTCCGCGAGTGCGGCGGATTCCTCGTGGACATCGATGGGAAGATGGTCCTTGACATCCTTTGCATTCAACGCAAGCACATTGAGCTGCTTCATGAAGGCGATCAGCTGTTTTCGGCTGAAGTTACGGAATGTGTAGCTGGCCAGGCCCAAACGAACCGGCGAGGCTTCATCAGTTAGGGGGCGTTCCAGAGCAAGTGCTGAGACGTCGTTCGAACCAGCCGCCGCCGTTGCGAAGAGCGCACCTGAGCGAACGAAATCGCGACGCGAGTAAAAGCCTGTTCGGATCTTAGACATGCGGTGCCCAGCCCTGCTCGTACTTACGGCCCCACATCTTCATGGCTTCCGGGTCGCCGAGGATCATTCCACTCTTCGGGTCCAGATGCAGCTCCCGCTGGGCTTCCCAAGCGACGTTGGAGAGCTGTAGCATAGTCACCGCGATGTTGCCATCAGAAACCGGGGCATTGAGTTTCTCGCCTTTACGGATTGCGGCAATGAAGTTCGCGAAGTGCGTGTCGGTCATGGAATCGCGGCCGAGGAGATCTGCCGATGAAGCGGTACTGCCGACTTTAAATTCATTGGTCTTCTTTCCTTTGAGGTCGTAGACTTCGTAGCCATCGCGATCCACCAGGACAGTCCCGCCTGTGCCCATGATGGCAGAACCGCGATCTCGCCCGTAATACTTCATTCCCTGGCAGCTATTCCCTTCCCACGAAATTATTTTGTCCTCGTACTCGAAGCTGGTGACGAGCGTGTCATAAAACTGCCAATCGTCCTTAAAGTGATATCTCCCTCCCGACGCCGTTACCCGCTGCGGGTAATCGACGCCAAGCGCCCAGCGACAGACATCGACTTCATGAGTGCCATTATTGAGAGATTCACCGGTCCCATAAAGCCGAAACCAGTGCCAGTTGTAAGGATGCAAATTGTCCTTATATGGGCGGCGTGGCACAGGCCCCTGCCACAGGTCCCAATCAAGTTGCGGCGGCACGGGCACTTCTTTACCCGTGCCAATCGACTTCCTTACATTGGCGTACCAGGCTTTGGCGGCATAAGGCCTACCTACAAGGCCTGTATGGATTTTTGTCACGATCTCGTTGGTATGCGGCGATGATCGCTGCTGATTCCCCATCTGGACGAGCTTGCCATACTTGCGCTGCGCTTCGACCAGCATCGCTCCCTCGGCCGGATTATGACTGCATGGCTTCTCCAGATAGACGTGTTTGCCTGCTTGTAAACCCGCGATTGCCATCGGTGCATGCCAATGGTCGGGGGTGGCAATGGTGATCGCGTCTACATCCTTGTTTTCAAGAAGCCGCCGAAAATCCTTCTCCGCTACAGGGACTTCGCCCATCTCCTTCTGGCTAGCGTCCCTGAATTTCGCGAGGATAGCGCTGTCCACATCGCACACATACGAGATACGGGCCGCATTCCGATTGGCCTTGAGCGACGAGAGATGGGCGTAGCCGCGGCCATTCAGGCCGATCACCGCGAAGTTGAGGCGGTCGTTGGATCCAATGATCTGGCCATAGCTTTTTGCCGTAGTCGCCACTGCCAGCGAGGCCGCTCCAATGGCAAGACCTTCCAAAAATTCGCGTCGCGTAGCCATCATTTTTCCTCGTCATTCCGGATTCTTGCCGGTCGAGACCACTGTTCGCAATCAACAGGATATTCCAGCCCTCGTCAGCGTCTTTCGAAGGCCGTCCATGCTGATTCGTGTGGACGCCTCAGGAGTGCCGGCTCCACGCCAATGAGTTTCGAGGCTCAGACCGTAACGGAAATCGTCGCGCTCAAGATCCTGAAGTTGGCCAACCCAATTGACCATGCCGCTTCCCACTGGCGCCCAATCATATTTATGGCCCGGCTTACTCACCACGTCCTTGCAATGGCAGTGCCCAATGCGGTCTTTGGGCAGCAGATCATAACCGGCCCGATAGGACGTATCGGCGAAGGCTGCGGCGTTGCCGGGATCCCAGTTGAGCATGAAATTCTTACTTGGAATTGCTTTCAACAACGCAGCCGACTCCTCACCCGTTGCTGTGTTGCAGGACATCTCGTTTTCGAGCAAGAGAATGAGTTTGTCTTTGGCGCAGCGGAACGCTGCCTGTTGCAATTTGGCGTTAATCGCTGGACGGTATGGCTTTTGATCATCCAGGCGCCAGAAGTCGAAGCACCGAATCCGATCTGTGTTGAAAGACCTGGCAAGCGAGATGCATCGTTCGAGCAGCTTATCTTGGGCGCTAGCATCGAAATCCGCTTTGAACTGGTCGCGCGTTTCGCTTTGCGGTGAGCGCGGAGCTCCGGGCCAATCAGTCTTGAACAGTGGGCTTGCGATGTCCGTGACTTGCAGTTTATGTTCTTTGAGGATCTTCTTTGCATCCTCAACTTCTTTCGCACTGAGTACAGTTACGTTCTTGTCCCACATCGAGCGCAACTCGATCCAACGTAGCCCGAAATCACCTGCGACGATCTGGCACGCCTTCTCGAAATCCTGAGTGATCTCGTCGTTGATCACCGCCAGGCGGAACGGGCAGCCGCCACGTGCCCCCGATGGCCCCATCATAGGGGATGGAGCCGCCTTTCGGATCAACATCGGCATTGCCGATCCGAGTCCCGCCAGTCCGAGGCTCGCGAGAAACGTGCGACGTGTATAGGTCATCGTGTTCACTCCTCACGCTGTGCGCAATTATTGATTGACGCCGCTGGCCAGAATGCCGCCACCAAGGTTGTTCCGGTGACGAAGGAGGCGGCGGCGTGGCCCTGATAGACGGCTGCCCCAACGAGTTCTTTCGGTCTTGCCGAAGCGCTCCATCGAAGGCTCCCCGAAAGCAGGTCTGGCAACTGCAGAAACAAATCGCTGTCGACACCGCCGGCGGCGAAGTAGAGACTCATGGCGCGAATTCCACCTTCTTTAGTCCAGGAGCGAACGCGTAGAGAAAAATCAGGGCTATCAGATAGGCTGTAGAAGCGATGGCGAAGAGGCTCACATAGCTGTGAGTCAGTTGCAGCGCGTGGCCCGCAAAGAAAGCAAAAAGGACGCTACCTATCGACCCGGCCATTCCGCCTATACCTACGACCGATCCCACCGCGCTGCGCGGAAAGATGTCCGAGACGGTCGTGAAGAGATTGGCCGACCAACCCTGGTGAGCGCCGGCGGCGATGCTGATCAGCGCGATGGCGGTCCACACCGACTTCACGCCTGCAGCCGCGAAGATAGGAACAACCAGAATTGCGCAGAACAGCATAGCCGCAAACCGCGCGTAATTCGGAGATAGCCCCAATCGACGGAAGGATGCGGGCAACCAGCCTCCGCCGATGCTTCCTATCGCTGATACGTTATACACAACAATGAGCGGCAGCCCCAGATGCGAAAGATCCAGATTGAATTTTGCGCTGAAGTACGATGGCAGCCAAAACAGATAGAAGTACCAGATCGGATCGGTGAAGAATTTTGCAATCGCAAAGGCCCAGGTCTGCCGGCAACGCAACAATCGTCCCCACGGCGCCGAGGGACCCGTCTCAGCTGCCGCGTCCCGGTAGATGTAGCGCAGTTCATCAGCCGTGAGCGTGGGATGATCTGTCGGCCTGCGATATTGCCGATACCACCAGGGAATCCAGAACACGCCGACGATTCCGGTAGTCACGAAGGCCATGTGCCAGCCATAGCGCACCGTCACCCACGGCACGATGAGCGGAGCCAGAATCGCTCCGACGTTCGCTCCGGAGTTTAAGATGCCGGTCGCCAGTGAGCGTTCGCTCTTCGGAAACCACTCTGCAACCGTCTTGATCGCGGCGGGAAAATTGCCAGCCTCGCCGAGTCCGAGAGTAAAGCGCGCAGCGCCGAATTCCAGCGCTGTACTGGCCAAGGCATGCGCCATCGCCGAGAGACTCCATACCGCCATCACCAGCATGTAACCGATGCGCGTGCCCAGCTTGTCGATCATTCGCCCCCCGGCCAGAAGGCCAATTGCGTAGGCGAGCTGAAAGGCGTCGACAATATAGCCGTACTCCGCTTCGGTCAGGCCGATGCTGTGTTCGAGGGTAGGCTTGAGGATCGCGATCACCTGGCGGTCCATGTAGTTGATCGAAGTAGCGGTGAAGAGCATCGCGCAGATCGTCCATCGGACGCGTCCAAGGCGTGCGCGGGGCGCGGCATCGCTCTCCGTGCTGCCGAAAGATGAGGTGTCTGCCATTCCGCGCGTTACAATCGATATGCCTTTTTCACCAAACGATAGGCGAGATCATGCGCCACTTCCAGAGCTTCGTCTTCCTCCAAGCGATGCTCAGCGACCAGCTTTGCGAGGAATGCACAATCTACGCGTCGAGCCATATCGTGCCGAGCCGGAATGGAGAGGAAAGCCCGCGTGTCATCGTTGAAGCCGACCGTATTGTAAAATCCCGCCGTTTCAGTCGTAAGTTCGCGGAAACGCATCATCCCCTCCGGACTGTCGTGAAACCACCACGCAGGACCAACGTGAAGGCACGGATAGTGTCCTGCCAGCGGTGCAAGTTCTCGGCTGTAGGTCGACTCATCCAGTGTGAAAACAATGATCGTGAGACCGCTCTCATTGCCGAATTGGTCAAGTAAAGGGCGAAGCGCGTCCACATAATTAGTGGGTGTCGGAATATCCGCACCCATATCGCGACCAAATCGTTCATAGAGTTGGCGATTGTGATCGCGGGCGCTGCCGGGGTGAATCTGCATCACCAGGCCATCGTCAAGGCTCATCCGCGCCATCTCTGTCAGCATCTGGGCGCGGAAGAATTCTTTTTGCTGGGCATCGGCGCTGCCGGCGAGGATATGGCGAAAGAGTTCCGCAGACTCGACAGTAGAAAGATTAGCGGTTTTCGCTGTGGGATGGCCGTGGTCGGTTGCGGTACAACCTAGTTGCAGGAAGCGAGCGCGGGTTAGTTTGAGCGCCTTCAAGTAGCCGGTCCATGTCGAGGTGTCTTCCAAAGTCTTCTCGCCGAGCGTTGCGACATTCTCGGCAAATTCAGGAAAATCAGGGTCAACCACCGAGTCGGGACGGAAGGTCGGCAAAACCCTCGCCTTCCAGTTCGATTCCCGGATGGATTTGTGATCGGCCAGCGAATCGAGCGGAGAATCCGTCGTCGCCAGAACTTCCAGATTAAATCTCTGGTACAAAGCGCGCGGAAGGAACTGCGGCTTAGATAGTTTTTCGGAGATCGCGTCGAAATACCGGTCCGCAGTTTTTTCAGACAGTCGATCTCCCAGTCCGAAAAGTTCCTGGAAGGCATAGTCCAGCCACATCCGTGTCGGGGTTCCGCGGAAAAGATAGTAGTGGCTGGCGAAGATGCGCCAGACTTTCCTAGGATCCTTCAGCTCCGGCTGCCCGACTTCGAGATCCTCCAGAGAAACTCTCTGGCTGTAGAGCATTCGAAAGATATAGTGATCGGGCTGCACGAAGAGCGTTGCCGGATCCGGGAAAGGAAGGTTCCCTGCAAACCATTCCGCTCTCGTATGCCCGTGAGGACTGACGATGGGAAGGGTTCTCACCTGCTCATAGAGGGCCTTGGCGATCTTTCGAGTGCTGGGTTCAGCAGGAAGCAAACGATGAGGGCGGATCAGCATGATTCTGACTCAACTTTTTCGCTTGGCGTTACCGTTCCCGCGATCCATGCTCAGCATTCGAGCACACCATCCAGGCATGTGCAACTTTGCATGGGTCGCCTACATACGGATCTTGATCGCCGCTGTGTTCTTCGGCTTGGCAGTTCTTAATCTGATATGGTTCGCGGCGCTGAAGCCCACTTTGGCAGATGCAGGGAAGGATGGTTGGGGCACTCAAGACACAGACCTGCATAACTCCAAAACGAGTCATTTTTGAAGGCGCGCCTTTTCTATTCGGAAGCGATTGTCCCGCGGTTCGGTGCAGTGCTGCTTCTCGATCTTGATCCGGTCGGCCCAGTGCCGATTGCGTCGAGATCGGCAATCACTTCAGGGGCAATCTGAAGCATCGAAGAGTGAAGGTTCTCGCGAAGATGCTTGAGAGACGATGTTCCCGGAATCAGCAGAATGTTGGGAGAGCGCTGAAGAAGCCAGGCAAGCGCAATCTGCATCGGGGTGGCGTGGAGCGACGTTGCGGCCCCGTTGAGCACCGACGACTGCAACCGACTAAAGCCTCCCAGCGGGAAAAATGGAACGTAAGCTAGGCCTTGCGAGGCAAGGTCAACGATGAAGTCGTCATCTTTCCTGTTCGCTACATTGTAGAAGTTCTGAACGCACACTACCTTTGTCATGGTTTGAGCCTCAGCCAGCTGCCTGGGAGTTATGTTGCTCAGACCGATATGACGGATCAACCCCTGACGCTTGAGCTCCGCCAGCACAGTCAGAGGTGGCTCGATCGATTCCTCCGACGGTTCCGTGAACCCTCCAAGGCGAAGATTCACCACGTCGAGAGCGTCGAGGCCAAGATTTCTAAGATTGTCGTGAACGCTGTCAATGAGCTCCTGGCGTGAAAAAGCAGGAATCCAGGACCTGTCTTCACCGCGGCGAGCGCCGACCTTGGTGACGATTACAAGATCCTTGCCATACGGATGAAGCGCCCGCTTGATTAGCTGATTGGTGATGTGAGGACCGTAGTAGTCGCTGGTATCGATGTGGTTCACACCAGAATCGACAGCCTCACGCAGAACAGCGATTGCGGTATCAACGTCACGCGGCGGTCCCCACACCTCCGGACCAGCGAGTTGCATCGTGCCGTAGCCCACGCGGTTTACGGTCATCGATGTGCCCGGCAACAAAAAGGTCCCGGCGAGATCAGTCTGTCTAATCATTCCGTTTTTCCTAATCTTGTCCATTTCTTCGTATTCAGAAAAGCTAGAAAGCCTCTCCGACTAGTTCTTCGCTTTTTCTCCAGAGTGCTTCAGCACTCTGCGGGTCGAGTGCATATGCGCGTACCCCTTCGCTGACGGCTGTGATCGGCGCGTCGTCCCGCACGATACGGCCCACGTGGCAATTCTCGCAATATTGCCCGCCGATCCTCTCCGCCGGTACGACGAGACCCGCCCACACGGAAGTCGCGGCTCCCTGGGGAATGGATTTCCATTGGAAAGGCCCTTGACCTTGCCCGGCCAGTTGCCGATTGATTTCTTCGATTACTCTTTCGATCCGACCGGGCTCGGCGTAACGACCCAACTCGGTCCGTATTCCTCCCGGATGAACAGCCGCAGCTCGAACCCCGCGATCGCGGTGACGTTTATCGAATGCAACCGCGAAGAGGATGTTTGCCGTTTTCGATCTGCCGTAGGCGACAAAAGGTTCATAGGGCGTGCGCTCGAAGTTGGGATCGCTCAGGTCTACGTTCGAATAACGATGACCGGCAGAAGACAGATTGATGAGACGCCCTCCATGGCGAATAAGTGACGCAATCCTGTTGATCAGGACAAAGTGGCCGAGGTGATTCGTCCCGAACTGCGTTTCGAAGCCGTCGGCTGTATGGCCAAACGGTGTAGCCATCACCCCGGCATTGGCGATCACAACGTTGAACGGTTGACCTTTTGCCAGCAGTGCGTCGGCGCAAGCGCGCACGCTTTTCAGGTTGGCAAGATCGAGCTCCATTACTTCGAAGCTTCCACCGTTGGACGCAGCGTCTGTTCTCACTTGCTCGGTTGCAGCCGCGGCCTTATTCAAATCCCGTGCTGTGCCTACAACCTGAGCGCCGTGGGCGACCAGGGACCGCGCCGTTTCCACGCCGAGTCCAGCCGAAACACCTGTCACCAGGATCCGTTTGCCCTTCAGATTCACACCTGACAGAACGTCATCTGTCGTCGAGGTTGCCCCAAATGGGGTTTTCTCAAGTATGTTCATCGTTCTCTATCTCCTTGGTACAGACACGTTCGAGTGTGGCCATCCATGAATCACCTCACGCGCTAGCTGCGTGATAACGCGTGACCCAGGATGGGTTCGAAATAATGCCCCGCGTCCAGATCGGCAATGAGCCCAGGCTGAACCGGTCGCCATCCCAGCCGTTCTTGCGTTTGCGCGCTGGAAACGGGGCTGTCCATACCGAAGAAGAGAGCAATCCAGCCAAAATGATCGGTTGCTTCCTCGCGAGACTTGCTGACGACAGGTACGTTCAGATGCCGGCCGATGATCTCCGCGATCTCTCGAGTCGGTACGCCCTCGTCCGCCACGCCGTGATAGCTCGCCCCAGCGGCACCCTTCTCAAGCACGCGCCGGTACAAATGAGCTGCATCGAGCCGATGCACTGCGGGCCAGCGGTTGAGCCCATCGCCTATAAATGCGGAGACGCCCTTTACACGTGCGATGCTGATCAAGCGTGGCACAAAGCCGTGATCACCATTGCCGTGGACCGATGGAGGAAGCCGCAATACAGATGCGCGGACTCCGCGTGCCGCCAGCGCAAGCGCCGCAACCTCCGACTTACGGGGGAAATTGGGATTGGGCGCATCCTCTTCTGTTGCGAGCAAGCCCTGGCGTTGAACGAGTAAGGTTCCGGAAGTGACGATCAACGGACGATCGGAGCCCGCGCTCGCGTCGCCGAGAGTCTCGATTGCAAGCCTGTCCGCATCGGCGGCAGGTCCATAGTTTGAAAAATCGTGGATAAAAGCGGTGTGAATGACTCCATCGACAGCCGCCGCGCCTCTGCTAAGGCTCTCGAGATCTTCGAGCGAACCCCGATGTACGTCGGCTCCAGCCGCGATTAGGGACTGGGAACTTGCATCTGAGCGAGCGAGGCCGAGCACCTCATGACCGGCGTCGATTAGTTCCTGGACGACCGCGGTACCAATGAAGCCTGTAGCGCCCGTAACAAAAACACGCATATCTTTGTCTCCTAAGCAATTTGTGGTTCAGTCGACAGGGACGGAGAGTTCACTCGATTGGCGAGCCGAGTCGAAACTTTCGCAGTGACCAATCTCCATTCGTGGGTTGAGGTCGGGAGGCCATCGATCTCGATCAACTCGTGCAACCAGTCTTCTGCTGAGAGATTTGCCTGTTCTAACCCGAACAGTTGTATGACGGCGTTGAAGAACGCAGACAGCTCTCGCTCGGCCATCGTCACGAGGTCGGCGCAACCAGGTATGAAATTTGTGGGCGGTTTGTAACCAGCGAGTGCATTCATATTACTCACCTCTCGAAGCTGCGAACCCGCTATTGACAGGGCCGCCGCGATCCGACTAAAACGGAGAGTGTCTCCGAATTAGTAGATAAGATAACCGGAGACTGTCTCCGGTTGCAACTTTTTTAATGTCGACCCACACTCAGAAAATCGCTTCGCGCAAACCGCGCACCGACGCTCAACGGAACCGAGGGAGCATTCTGGAGGTGGCGAAGGAGGCGTTCACCCGCGTCGGTGCGAACGCCAGCCTCGACGACATCGCTAAAGAGGCAGGCGTCGGGGCGGGAACTCTCTATCGCCACTTTCCTACGCGAGACGCACTGATCGAAGCGGTTTATCGGACTGAGGTGGAAAAGCTGGCTGCAGCAGAGAAGAAGTTCTCCGAGAGTCTTCCTCCGATCGAGGCGTTGCGAGCATGGATGTTACTGTTTGTTGATTACATCGCGACCAAGCAGATCATCGGACCCGCTCTAAATTCGCTTGTTGGAGGACCCTCGAAGTTGTATGAAGGTTCGCGCGGTCAGATCCAGGGTGCGATTGATTCGTTGGTGAAGCGCGCAATCAAGAGCCGCGACATTCGTAGAGATCTGGAGCCCTTCGATCTGCTCCGCGCACTGATCGGTGTCTCCCACGTGGCGTCGGGCCCTGACTGGCAACAAAGCGCCAGAAGACTGGTGGATATCCTCATCACTGGTTCGCGACCAGTCGAGTAGACGCGCCCGGAAAAGACGGTTTTGCGGCGCTCAAGTTCTTCGAAGGCGTTTTTACCCTAGAATCAGCATGGCTGCACGGCCGGCAATCATGTGAGTCGACGCGTTTGTTCCCGGCCCCGTAATGATCTGTGGCATTACGGAGGCGTCCGCCACGCGCAAACCCAAAATGCCGTGCACGCGAAGCTCTGGGTCAACGACAGCGAGCTTGTCCACGCCCATTTTGCACGTACCAACTGCGTGTCCAAAACTCGCCGAGGCCAGTCTGGCAAGTTCTCGAACCTCCTCGGTGCTCGACTTGGGCCCTGGAATGAGTTCGCCCTCGCGCAAACTGTCGAAGGCATGCTGATTCCCAATTTCACGCGCGGCCTCAATTGCGCGCACGATAGCCGCAAAATCTTGATCCGTTCCGAGATAGTTGCCATCGATCACAGCGGCATCCTGAAAGTTATTGGTCGCCAGGCGGACCGAACCTTTGCTGGTGGGCTGCACCAGCGCAGGCGCGATTGTGAACGCGTCCGCAGGAGGCGCACCAAAACGCGAGGCGACTTCGGGCGTAACAACCGGTAGTTGATGAAGAACAAGGCTAATGTCTGTGTAAGCCGAAGGGCTGCTTGATAAGTAAGCCTCTGCCTCTACTGCGTTGCTGTCAGCCGGCCGATCCGGCATCTTGCCTTTGTACTTGAACACGACTCCGGACAAGAGCACATGGTCTTGCAGATTCTTGCCAACGCCGGGCAGGTTCTCGACGACGTCGATTCCAAGACTGCGAAGCGTCGTCTCTTCTCCGACGCCTGAGAGCATCAGAAGCTTCGGGCTATGGATGGCACCCGCTGCAAGGATCACTTCCTTGTCGGCTACGATATCCTTCACGGAGTCGTCTGTCATTACCTTAACGCCCGCGCAACGAGTGCCTTTGAAGTTCAGTTTCAGCACGTTGGTGTTGAGCTGCAGAGTGAGGTTCGGCCTCGACAACGCTGGGCGCAAGAAGGCGCGAACTGCGCTTACGCGAGTCCCATCCGCGGCGATGTTCATGTTGATGTAGCCTGCGCCCGGGCGCATCGGTCCGTTCACGTCGGCCAGAATGGGCATTCCCATCTCTCGGGCTGCGTCGATGAAAGCGGGCGCGGTTGGGTGAGGATCTTTTGGCCGGCGAATGTGTATCGGGCCACCAGCACCGCGCCATTCATTCGCGCCGCCTTCCCAATCCTCTTGTTTCTTGAAGACCGGAAGCACCTCGGCGAAGGCCCACCCCTTGGCTCCATTCTCCGCCCACCGGTCGTAGTCCCGTTGCATGCCACGCATCCACACCATGGCATTGATGCTGGTGCCGCCACCAAGTACGTGGCCGAGGGCCATATTAAATTTGCGATTATTCAATCGCGGCGATGGGTTAATCGGAAGGTGGTAGTCGAGCGGGCCAGCAACGTTGTAAAACCAGATACTTGGATTCGCGATGGTCGGTCCGTCGTCGGGTCCTCCCGACTCGATGAGGAGTACTTGCGCGCCTGACGCCGACAAGTCAGCGGCGAGAACCGAACCGGCGGCGCCTGCTCCCACCACAATGAAGTCGTAGTGACCTTGGATTTCCTTATTCGATGTGTCGATCATTGTCGGATCTCCCGATCTCTGAAAGCCGAATTCCGCCACGGCAAAGATCTTCGCCAAACGCCTCATTTATTACTGAAATAGGTTCTGGTCAATAAACGTGTACAGCCTTGACACGCGACCATCGCGTTCTTCGAGGAAGTCTGTTCCTGTGTAATGAAACGGTTGGCCTGGCATTCCGCTTCCCCAACGGCAGGTCGCTACATTGTGCATGGTCTGGATCTCACTCGTGACCGTGTAGCGGTAATCCCGGAAGTGTTTACGAATCTCTGTAGCCGCTTCATTGATACCCTCTTGGCCCACAATGCGACCACCGGGATGAATCCAAAGGCAGTCTTCGGTGTAGGACTCCGCGAGCAAGGCCGCACGCTTGAGGGCATCGAGTTCTATAAAAATCTCATTGAAGTTACGCATAAGCAGTTCAGAGGAAGTTGCCTTCATGATGCTCCTCCTTAAATATCGCGCAAGACAATTTAACTAAATCGACCAAATGGTTGCTAGCCGTTGACTCGTCAGGCATTCAACATTGCGAACCTACTTCATCCTTAGACCTCAACCTCTTTCCAGGGGGATCGCTGTGGAACCGCGCGGCGTCCCCATCAGAACCTGTGCGGGCCTCTGCATCACGGGAAGAAATGAGCGAAGGCACATCAAACGGCGGCCTTCACGAGTTCGCTCAAACTGACGAATTGTCCGCTTTGGAATTCCGTATAGAGCCGGACGATGTCCTGCTTCGAATCTCCGACGAACGGCCCATACGAAACAATCGGATCGCCCTGCGGCTGCCCCGCGTAGAAGACGAGCCGTGCACCTTCTTCGCCGGCAGTCACACGCAACAAACTGTCCCCGTCGACCTGCGGGCGGTCGAGCCATCCAGTCTGCCCGGTTTTGAGGAATGCATTGTCGGCGCCCGCCTGGATTAAGCCGCGAAGCGTAAACACAAATCCATTGTAGGAACTGGGGATCTCCTGATCGATCGAAGCGTGCGGTTCCAAAGTGATTTCCGTGATGGTAACCGGCACATGATTCCGCGTTGTGGAACGAAGTAAACCCGATCCGCCGCTGTAAATCCGCACCTCTGCCCCGTTCTCTCGCCGCACTGGTACGGCGTCAGTGTGAATCGTCTGAAAGCCCGGCTCGGTCCATCGATCAGCTTTTCGGCAATGTCAGCCACAACTGGAGAAGACGAACCTTGCCATTGGCTCCAACATTTTCACCGTGGATGATCCCGCGACCGGCAGTCATCCATTGGGCTTCGCCCGCCTCAATGACCCCGCCCTCATCGCGATCGTAAATCGAGCCTTGGAGAAGCAGCGTAACGGTCTCGAACCCGGCATGCGGATGAGGGCCGCCCACGGGACGATCTCCGATATCAAGATGGTCGTCCATCAGCAATATGAATGGATCACTGAGCGCGAAGTCCTCTGGCGGGATGACTGGCGCTGCCAGGTGTCCTGGCCCTACGAACCCGGGGGCCAGTTCAGGAACGCTATAAATGCGGCTGATACGACGCTGGTACAACATCCTTACCTCCTATCAAGGACTCTTAACCTAGTTTGCCCGTGCACAATTTGGCCCGGAAGCAAACGAGCACGCTCCATTGCGGACGAGACTTCTGGCAAACAACTAAGCCTTCACGAATTGGGCGTCCAGGGTAATGGTAATGTCGTCACCCACCAGAATTCCGCCGGTCTCAAGGGCAGCGTTCCAGGTCAAACCGAAATCCTTGCGATTGATCTTGGTGCTCGCCGAGACTCCAATCCGAGTGTTCCCCCAGGGATCCTTGGCAGGCGGCGTTGGGCCTTCTACCGCAAAGCGGACTTTGCGAGTTACTCCCCGGATCGTCAGGTCGCCTTCCACCGACAGTTCTTCCGCGCCCACGACGTTGATGCCCGTTGATTTGAAGTGCAAGGTGGGAAACTTCTCAACATGAAAGAAATCGGCGCTCTTCAGGTGAGCATCGCGCTGGTCATCGCGAGTCTGAATAGAAGCAGCTTCAATCGTGGCCTCTACGCGATCGTTTGCCGGACCAGATTCATCCCGGACCAGTACGCCCGAAACCTTGGAGAAGTGGCCTTTTACATTCGCGATCATCATATGTTTGACCTTGAACTCAGCCACGGTATGAGCCGGGTCGATGTTCCATGTGGTGGTTGTGGTCGGTACTGGAACTGCAACCGTCGTGGTGCTCATAAAGCCTCCTCTTTTCTTGCATTAATATATTTATATCGACATCGATATATCTGATATCGAGTATACTGCCAAGGATTCACATTTTTATGGAAGACCGCAAAAAGCCTCCGGAAGCCCTTCACGCCTGGCTCATCATGCTGAAAGCCTGGTGGTCGATGTCCCGTTATCTCCTGCCGGCGCTACTCGAAGAGGGGTTGGGAGAGTCTGACTTTCGCGTTTTGGAAGTGCTCCTGCATAAGGGACCAATGCCGGTGAATGCCATTGGCCCAAAGGTTGACCTCAATCCAGGCTCCGTCAGCGTGGCGGTGGATCGTCTATACAAGAAAGGTTTCGTCAGCCGCGTAGAGAGCGCTCACGATCGCCGGGTGAGAACGGTCACCCTGACTGAGAAGGGAAAGAAAGTGTTCCTCCCTCTCTTCCGCCGGCATACGACGCTTATCAAACGCGCGTTCGAGGACGTCTCTCCAGAAGAACTGCAACAACTTGAAAGCGTGCTGAAGAAGGTCGGTAAACGTTCCGAAAGTCTTGCCGAAAAACGTCGCGCGACATTTGAGTGTTAAGGAGGCACTTTTTCATGAGCCAGCACCTGACGATCTCTCCAGGCGAGGTGGCGGACCGTCTCGCGATCCGGGAGCTCATTGAGGCCTACGCGCGTTGCGCCGATCGTCGCGACGCGACCGGCCAGATGTCTCTCTTTACCGCCGACACTCACTTCGTGGTGTACATGGACGCCAAGGATACGAAGCCTTCGCAGGAGTTGCACTCACGCGAGGCGCTCGCTCCAGTCTTTGCAGATCTGAACAAGTATGCCGCCACCATGCACTTTGTTGGGCAGAGTACGATTCTTAGCCTGACAAGTGACCGAGGCACCGGGGAAGCCTACTGCCTGGCGCATCACCTCACTGTCGACGGTGACAAACGAAAGCTGATGGTTGCGGCGCTACGCTACTACGACACGTTCGTCAAACTGGACGGCTCGTGGCTGTTCGCGGAGCGTCTGCTCTACGTCGACTGGATCGAGGAGCGTCCTCTGTCATGATTGAAGCTAGCAGCTCCTCGGGGTCGTCCATGAACACTTCGACAACGGATCAAGCACGCGTTGTAATCGTGGGTGCGACAGGGATGTCGGCGGGTGCACCCTTCGCTACGCACTCGAGCACGCGGCCGTCGGAACTGTGACCGCTATCGGACGCAAGAGACTCGGCATCTCGCACGCCAAGCTGCGAGAGGTCTTGCACCAGGACTTCGCGGACTGCTCCGCACTCGCCGCGCCGCTCACGGGTCAGGACGCAGCGATCTTTTGCCTGGGCACATATACCGGGGCGGTGTCGGACGCGGAACTCCGCAAGACCACCGTGGACTATACGATCGAGTTCGCGCGGGTTCTCCGCCTCAGCAGTCCCGGCGCGGCGTTCTCATTCTTAAGCGGGGGTGGCGCCGACCCGACGGGACGAAGTCGCATTCCCTACGCACGGTATAAAGGTGAGGCTGAAAATGCGCTGATCGCGGCAGGTTTCCCCAGCGTGTACATCTTCCGACCGGCGTACATCTACCCCGTGGAGCCACGGAAGGAACCGAATTTCAGCTACCGGCTTATGCGCGTGATCTACCCCGTGTTTCGGGCGCTCTTCCCGAACCAGGTGATTCGGGCCGACGACTTGGCCCGAGCGATGGTTGATGTTGTCGTGCGGAAAATGGTGAGCCTGGGGACTTGGTTTTTGAGAACCGTGATATCCGGGCGATGGTTGAGTCGCAGCTGTCAGGGCGGAGCCGCGGTTCGAGTCCCGTCGTCCCCGTAATTCATTCCAAAAGAGTTAGGCGAGACTGGCCTTTTCCGATAACTCCGGGGATTGGCGGGAGCGCTTCCTGCGCATCAGTCACACCGATGGCGGGCGTACAGGCGAGCAGGGTTTAAGCCGAGACATTGCATCAGCCCACCAAGCGCTGACTTGGGCTCAACTCGGTTCGTTTGTGAGATGTTCATTTCTTTCTTCTTAGTAATCATGTTTTTCTCAGTAATCTTTATTTCTTTTTCCTTTCGATTGTTCCGGCCTACCTGGCGAGGAAATCTGTGACCAACTTGATGGTGGCCTGTGGGTTCTGCTCCATGATCCAATGCCCGGAGTTGGGCACGGTGCCGCCCGTGACGTTACTGGCGACCAACCGCATGTGATCAGCCATATCCTTGCCGAAAAACTTCCCGCACCGATGGCAAACACCGGCATGGTGATCTTGCCGCTGTTGGCGAGCAACGCCTTGTTGTCGGCGGCGTCCCGGCGGACTGTCCCAAAGTGCTCGAAGGGACGGGCACGTATCAGGTCACTTTCGATGAAAATGTCCAAGCACTGAACGGGTTCAGTCGCTGGGTGCAAGGTAGACACACTGACCACCGGCGGTATTTCTGGTGTCAGTTGCACCAGAGCAGACCGCGCAGGCAATGTGAGGGCAGTTTTCATTCTGTTTTCGAGTAGTTGTTGTAAGGCTTGATTGCAGCAGTCGTGAGTCTGTTAAATCGCCGGCCCTTGCCTTGGCGGAATAGCCGACACCGATGCGCTTCAGAAAGACCTCGACAATATGCGGGCGGCGTAGTTGCGCCCGGAACGAAGCTGAAATAACATACTTGCCACTTCTCGGCCCCACGCTGCTCCGGAACGTATAGGCTGACCGAAAAGCCTGACGCTCCATTCATTTCGGTCACACTTGAACTTTGGGCCCAGGAGCCCCAAAAGCAAAAACTGCCATCAACAAGCGGGACTCAGTCAGAGTACCCGTGTGAACCTGGATTTCAAGTTCAGCTCCTCCGGGTAAAGACTTGGGTTCCACAACTCAATTCAAGGTTCTCGCGTGAAACGCTCGTCACGCAGATAGGAGAAGAGCTATGGACCGCATGCTAGTAGTGGTTTTTGACAACGAGACGAAAGCATATCAAGGAAAACAGGCTCTACAGCAACTGGATGCCGAAGGCAGCATCAGCGTTTATGGGTATGCCGTGATTGCCAAGAACTCTGATGGACGCGCCACGGTAAAACAAGGAGACGACGTCGGACCAATCAGCACTTTGCTAGGAACTTCGTTCGGGAGCCTTATTGGCCTGCTGGCGGGGCCGGCCGGGATGGCTCTCGGTGCCGCCGCTGGCATGGCGGCGGGCAGCTCTGTGGACCTAGATAACCTACGCATTGGGTCTGACTTCGTGGATGATGTCCAAAAGGCGTTGTCTCCGAAGAAGGTTGCGTTGGTTGCTGAAATCGAAGAAGACTGGATCACGCCCGTCGATACGAGGATGGAAGCTGCAGGGGGAACCGTGTATCGGCGTGCCATCTCTGAGGTGCAGGACAAGGTTAACGAAGAAGACGTTGCCGCTATGAAGGCAGACCTCGCCCAATTGAAAGCTGAGCACGCCAAGGCACAAGCCGATCGTAAAGCGAAGCTACAAGCCAAAATCAACGAGCTCGACTCAAAGATCGAGGGTCAATTGCAAAAAGCAAAAGACAGACGTAACGAAGCGCAGCGGAAAGCGCAGGAAAGAGTCACGGTACTCAAGGAAAAAGCTGCTGCTCTGAAAGCGTCGTGAGCTAACCACACAACAGTGAACCGCATTCAAGAGGGAGGTTTATCCCTCCCTCTTGAAATCGTCAACTTTCTGCCGCTGGGCCGTCACAAGCGATGAGAGCATTTGAGAAAGGAGTCATGATGCAGACTTCACGTCGGTTCTTATTCGGATCTTGGACTGTTTCGCTCGCCATGGTTCTTTCGGTTGCGGGCTTCGCCCAAGCCCCCACGCCGGAACGAGTCACCGATCAGGAAACCGAACTGGGCCTCGCGGTGTACAAGCAACTGCGTAACAAAGCCGAGATCATCGAATCGTCTCCGTTGTACGACAACCTGAAACCGGTTGCAGATGCGATTGCTCGAGTCGCGCAATCGCGCTATCCGCACCCTTTTAAGTTCTATCTTGTGCACGAAGCGCAGCCCAATGCATTTGCGACGCCCGGCGGCAACGTTTACGTCGTGGACTCACTTCTCTATTTTGCGAAGAACACCGAACAGCTTGCGGGGACTCTTTGTCACGAAGTTTCTCACACCATTCACCGTGATGGGGTTGCGCTCATGGAGAAGGAGAAAAAGATCGAGGAACGCGAGGTCGCCGCAGCAATTCTACTCGGACCCACGCGCGCTCACATTATCGCCATCGCTCTGATTGGCAAGTTGCACTCCCTCGGATACTCCCGTGATGCGGAATCGAAAGCGGATGTGACCGGTTCTGACATTTGCGCCGAAGCGGGTTACAACCCTTGGGGTTTAGCTTGGCTGTTTCAGGATTTTCAAAATGCGGACGTTGGAGAGATCCCACAGCTCCTCTCGGACCATCCGGCGAATGGAACGCGGATACAGACTCTCGAAAAACACTTTCGAGATCATCCTTCGACGTTTTCAAAGTTCAGTCGCGATCCGAAATCTGCAACTCCATTCAGCGTTCCACAAGACGCCCCTGTTGTTTTCCTGCGCCCGCAAACGAAGAGCGACAAGTAACCTGCAAAGGCATGAGCTAGCAGTGATATCAATTGGCAGCGACTCAAAACCAAGGAGCTGAAGACTGGGGGGCCACGAATGATCTTCACTCGCAACTTTGGGAGGCGTACTCACCTGTCTGCGTCCATTCCTTGCGCGGTGATTTTGCTCATGTCCGCGACTGCGAGCCTCTCTCAGAGCGCGGACCGCCTGCACACATTTTTCAAGCAGGACATCGGCCTAAGCGACAGCGAGATCGCCGCGATTGACCAGGGCAAGCCGGTCGCAAAAGTGCTGGAGTCGCCCACCCCTTCGGAAGTGTTCGTGTTCGGCAGCGTATTCATCAAGGCCCAGCCGAACTCCTATGTTCACATGGCTCTCGACCTGGACAGCCTTAGGTCCTTGCCCAACTATTTGGTAATCCGTCGCTTCTCGAGCCCACCTGAGCCTTCTGACCTCGACGGCTTTGCCCTCGACCCTGATGATGTGAACGCATTGAAAGACTGTAAGGCTGGAGATTGTGACGTCCAATTACCGGCTGAGCAGATTGAACAGTTCAGGAGTCAAATCAATTGGTCCGGCTCTGATTCGGCAGGGCAGGTCAACAATCTGGCCAAGAAGATGGCGCTCGACGCGCTTCTCGTATACCAGAAGGGTGGCAATGCAGCTTTAGGGGCCTACAGGGATAAAAAATCCCCCGCCCAGATTAGCGAGCAATATCGGGCGCTTTTGTCGCGCTCGAAAGCATTGCCGGAACGGCTCCCCGCGTTTTATTCGTATTTGCTCGATTACCCGAAGGCCTCGCTTCCCGACAGCTCTTCCGTCTTTTATTGGGAGAAAGTCAAGTTCGGGCTAAAGCCGACACTGCGCATCAACCATCAGATTGCAGCTCATGCGGCAGGCGAACACGGTTCCATTGATGTGGTTGCGATAAAGCAGCTCTACGCCAGCCATTATTTCCAGACGGCCCTTGACCTGAACTTTTGTGTGCCTGGCAAGGACCGCGGATTCTATTTGGTTACTGTTAAAGGCTCGGAACAAGCCGGGCTCACTGGGGCAAAGGGAAGCGTGATCAGAAAAGTGGCAATGGACAAAACGCGGTCGTCGCTCGAGAAATCCCTCGAAGCCATCAAACAGCAGCTCGAAAAGTGAATTCAGGTCCCCAAGCCACAAAAAACCATGGATTTGCGATTGGAAGCCCGAGGATCGCCTGTCGCAACGCCTTCTTTGGTAGCCGCCTTGTGGTTGACTTACTCATCTTTTGCGCGTGATAATTCCTGCACTTTTAAGAATAGTCGCTTGATGATATCGGGATCGATCGAGCGACTACTACCGTTTTTCGCCATAACCCATAGGCAGCAATCCGTGCCCGCTAACCTGCGTATCGCGTAAAGACGTGTGAGTGGGAAGTGCGTCCCTTCGAGTTTTCAAAGGAGGTATTCCCCTAATGGAACATCACGACCGCTTTTCTGGATCATCGCGGCCGAATCGACGCCAATTTCTTTGGGCCAGCAGGGAGTGACAGCAGCAGCCTAAAGCGCCAAGCCACTCCATTCTTCGGCGGTACGGGGTCCGCTGCAGATTCGTCGACGGAACAGAGACCCACGGATTGCATTACGATTTTCGCATCAGCAACCTTGCGTCGTGAAAAGCTCTAAATCTTAATCGATCAGTTCGTAAGGGATTGAAGCCAATCCTTATAGGAGGACTGCAATGAGCGAACCACTACCAAGTCGCGTGATTCTGTTGATGCTCGTTCCCATTCTCGTTGTGACGGCACTTACTCAGGACTCTGATCTGCCCTCCGCGAGCGACGCGTGGTCTGATTTGACGACTATCATGGAGAAGATGCATCTCAACATGGCTTCGGTAAAACCCTCGGGCATTAGCGATAGGGACTTTGTCGCATTGATGGTGCCACATCACCAAGCTGCGATTGAGATGGCAGAGGCTGAACTCCTCAACGGCGATGATGCACAAATGCGACGTCTGGCACAGGAAATCATTGCTGATCAGCAATCCGAAGTCGAGTTAATGCAGCTTTGGTTGAAGCAGCATCCGGTCCGGTAGCAATGAAAGACGCTTTTTGGCGCCGGAGAAATAAAATGAAGATCGCCCAATTTGGTCTGTTGTTTTTCTCCCTCTCGTCCGTTTTTGCGCAACAGGCACCTTGGGGACGGAGTGATGTTCAGGTTTCCAGGCGAGACCGAGTCTATGCCGCGGACCAGACTTCCAATACGGTCTCGGTGATCGATCCCTCGACTAACAAGCTTCTGGGCGTCATCCGCCTCGGCGATCCTGTGCCGGGAGCCCTCAGCCCGCTGTATCGCGGCCAACTCCTGGTACATGGCCTCGGTTATTCGCCCGACTCTAAGACCCTGGCCGTGGTGTCAGTCGGTTCCAACTCGGTGACTCTTATTGACACAGCCACCAACAGGATAAAGGGGGTGATCTACGTCGGCCGCTCGCCACACGAGGCGTTTTTCACGCCTGACGGTCGCGAATTGTGGGTGACGGTACGGGGCGAAAACTACATTTCGGTCATCGATCCTGTCGCGATGAAAGAGATGCACCGCATTGAGTTGGCGAATGGCCCCGGCATGACTTCATTCGGCCCAGATGGAAGGTACGGCTTTGTGTGCTCCAGCCTTACGCCGGAACTAGCGATTGTTGAGGTCACCTCACGTCAGATAGTCAAGCGGTTGCCGCAGGCGAGCCCATTCTGCCCCAACATCGCCGTGGCTCCGGAAAACGATGAAGTGTGGATCACGCTGAAGGACGTCGGCAAGATTGAGGTATTTGGCGCGAAACCGCCTTTCGATCAGAAAGCACTGCTCGAAACCGGTCCAATCACCAATCACGTGAACTTCGCCAATAATCGTAATGGGAAGTTCGCTTACGCCACGATTGGCGGCACGAATGAGGTCAAAGTCTTTCGCAGAGGCGGACCAACTCCGCAACTTGTGGCGACGATCCCGGTGGGAAGCCTACCGCACGGAATCTGGCCTTCAGGCGATGGGAGTCGCGTCTATGTCGCGCTGGAAAACGACGAGATGGCCGCCGCGATTGATACGGTGAGCAACAAAGTCATCGCGAGCATTCCGATTGGGCAAACCACGCAGGCATTGGTCTACGTGCCGGGAGCTGTTGCAGAAGGTGTGGGCACGGACAACCTAGTGCCCCTCGGACAAGCCGGGAATACCGCCAGGTTGCGCCTCGTTTCCTCCGGAAGCCCGTCGCCGAACGCTCAAGCGTCAGTCGCCGTAAATTCGCTTGGACTCTTGGACCTACTGCAGATTGCGGCATCTGGACTCGACCCCAGCGCGCAATACCAGGTGTATCTCACCGAATCAGATCGTGCTCCGTTTGCAAAACTGGAGGCCCTGGCTGTCCTCAAAACTAACCCGGATGGGGCTGGCATCGTGCAGACCATTGGCCCTCTAAAAACGCTCTCTACTAGCGATTCGACAGCGACTCCGCGTCGCTACTTAATTGTGACGAAGTTTGGAAATTCGTCAGACGTGGTGCTGCACTCTAGCGATGAAAGGCGACATTAGCGGGAACTGCGAGGTTCAAGCCCGACAGAGCTTCGACCGTTTCTGTGAGTCAAGTCGAGGTAGGTAATGTCTAACAAAACTAATTACGGCCGCCGACTCTTTTTGCGTAATTCCGCGGCTACCCTCGCGGCCACCAAGTTCACCCAAATCAATCCTACATTTGCGCGGAGCGAGAATCAGAGAAACTCGACGCCGACCAAAGCAAATGGTAGCGGTGCGTTTGCCTCGCTGAAGCAAATCGACGCTGGCGTTTTGAATATTGGCTATGCCGAAGATGGCCCTGCAACTGGTCCCGCAGTGATTCTCCTGCATGGCTGGCCCTACGACATCCACAGCTTTGTTGAAGTTGCTCCGTTACTTTCGGCAGCCGGATACCGGGTGATCGTTCCGTATCTGCGCGGCTACGGGACGACGCGCTTTCTTTCCAGCGAAACATTCCGCAGCGGCCAACCATCGGCGGTCGCCACTGATCTCATCGCCTTCATGGATTCGCTGAAGATCGAGAGGGCTGTTCTGGCTGGGTTTGACTGGGGTGCGCGAACGGGAGACATCATTGCGGCGCTTTGGCCAGACCGTTGCAAAGCACTAGTCTCGGTTAGTGGGTATCTAATCGGCAGCCAGGCTGCCGAAAAGACGCCACTACCACCAAAGGCTGAACTGCAATGGTGGTACCAATTCTATTTCGCAACCGAACGCGGCCAAGCTGGCTATGAAAAATACCGCCGTGAGTTTGCAAAGTTAATTTGGCAACTCGCTTCGCCGAAATGGTCGTTCGACGACGCAACCTTCAATCGCAGCGCGGCGTCCTTCGACAATCCGGACCACGTCGCCATCGCCATTCACAACTATCGTTGGCGGCTGGGGCTCGCACACGGCGACGCGAAATATGATGACCTCGAAAAGAGGCTTGCCCTAAGTCCTACGATCGCCTCGCCAACGATCACTCTCGAAGGCGATGCCAATGGCGCGCCACACCCGGAACCCAGCGCTTACAAGAGTAAGTTCGTAGGCAGATATGAACACCGGCTCATTACTGGCGGCATTGGACACAATCTGCCACAAGAAGCTCCCCTGGCCTTTGTCAAGGCCGTTGTCGATGTAGTCGGTAATTGAATGAGCACTGAGCCCAGGGCGGACTGATCTCTTGGTTGTTCATCCTCCAATAGAGCTGTTTAATCAGGCGATTTCAGCAACTACTGGAAACAGGCATTCCGCGCAAAGTAGTTGGTGAAATGGCGATATTTCGCCAATTATCTGTGGGTAGCCTGCTGGCTACCGCTTTCGGAAAACTGCTTCTCGTAAAAGTGCCACATGCAGAAACCGAACAGGTATCCGGCTAAAGGCCATATCAGTAGGCTTATCGTGATGTCAAAAGCGTAGTCGATAACTTCACGCGGAAAGGGTGGCTTGCGCAGCAAGTCCAGGCCCGTCATCACGACGAACATAAAGCCGCCGAAGCGGATGATTCCCACCCGCAAAATGAAACTCTTCTTCCCCTTGGCTTTCATTTGTTGCCAACGTTCCTGCTGGGCGGGATTGGGCGGTTTGAAGAATGATTGGATTTTCATTCCATCCTCAGAAGAATGTTCATCTTAATCTCCCCCACCCACCAATCACAAACGATTGAAATCGCTGTTTCCTGAGTATTGTTTGACGAAAACAGGCGATTTCACCAACTACTCGGAAAACGCCGCTCTTTGGCGTAGTTGGCGAAAAATCGCCATTACGGCTACTTTGCCCCGGACACCAACGGATTCGATGGGGCGCAGAGAGAGAGGGCAGGGACAGCAGGTCGATGGCCCTAAGCGGAAGATCACTTCAGCAAGTTGATGCTAACCACACGTCCGTCGAGGTATACGTTTCCGTCAGTTCCGCGTTCAAACACCAGCGTTGTCGGAACCTCTGTTTCCGGAAGTTCGTAAGCCTCCACCCAATATGCAAAATAAAAGCCCACTTCCGGCCCAAGTCCCTCCTCGTTATTAGAGAGTACGCGAGTTACTACTGCCTGTCGCGCATGCGAAGGGTCGTCGGACAATAGGTTGAACTTGAAACGTTGCCCTACCCTAATTTCAGATTCCATTTAACTCACGTCAACAACAACCCGGAAAGACCCTGCGGCATCTTCGTTCTGGCTACAACCCCAACAACGGGTTCTCACCCCATCCAATTCACGGATCGGTCAGCAGCTGGACCTTCTCGTGTTTCCGAAATCAAGCTGCCGCGGGCTCTGCCGCGCTCCTCTTCGACTCAAGGGCTTCCGAAAGCTTCTTTGAAACGACTTCAACGGTCACCCTTGTCGCAGGCGTGTCCGCCAAGGCGTTCAAAAGCGCGTAATCGTGATGAGTAGCGAGTACTCGTAGTGGTGTTACATCAACGCCCGCTTGAATGAGCTTCCTGGCGTACTGCTCGCCCTCGTCCCGAAGAATGTCGTTTTCATCCACGATCACAAGTGCAGGGGGCAATCCCTTCAACTGTTCGAGCGTTGCTGACAACGGAGAGGCTGTCGTCTTCTTTCGATCGTCATTGTTAGGAGCGTAGGCATCCCAAAACCATGCCATTGCGGCTCTCGTCAGCCACGGACCATTCGCGAACTCCTCATACGATGGCTGAGACATGCTCGAATCCGTGACTGGGTACATGAGAACCTGATAACGAATCGGCGGCCCCTTTCGCTCTTTCGCGAGCTGGGAAACCACCGCGGTCGTATAGCCTCCTACGCTCTCGCCAGCCACGGCCAACCGGGTTGAATCAAGTCCCAACTCTCTGCCGTGTTCCGCGACGTACTTGGTTGCCGCATAACACTGCTCGACCGGGATCGGGAACTGCGCTTCCGGGGACGGGGTGTAACTCACAAACACAAACGCGGCATTCGTGCCGTTGACGAGGTCTCGCACAAGTCTGTCGTGGGTCTGTTTGCTGCCGAGAACCCACCCGCCGCCGTGGAAATACATCACAACCGGGAGCAACCCTTGTGCGCCCGCTGGACGATAAATGCGAACTGGTACTTCACCGGTGGGACCGACAGGAAATACCCTTTCCTCTATATCAGCCGGAAGCTTCTTGACGTTGATGGCTTGGAGATCTTCCAGAACTTTGCGAGCGTCCGCGTAGGGCAGGGTGTAGAGCGGTTTTCCCCCTTGCGCTGCAAGAGCGTCAATAAAAGCCTGTGTCGTTGGTTCAAGAACGATTTCATCGTCTTTCGTCATAACAGTTCCTTTTCTCCGGCCGTCAGGCCATGCGGCTATTTGTGCGGCTAAGTCTAGGCCGGCGGCTGAAGTTTTCCAAGAGGGTCGGCTCGATTGTCGAAAATAAGCGATTTCACAGGCAACAAGTGTTGGTTACGGTCGAAAACTTGACTTGAAAGATGACAGAACATTCTCTTTTGCCGAAATTGGCGCGGGACAGAAAGGCGCGCTGCTTTCCACTCGCCGGAGCAACGTCCGCACTGTCGCCAAAACGATTTCCGCTTACGAAAAGGTTGTACTGACGTAATGAGTTCACTCCCATCCGCCTCCGAGCGCACTGTACAGGTTGACGAATGAGAGAAGTTCGCTTAAGTCTGCTCTCGCGAGGCCAAGTTGCGCGGAAAAGTATCTGGTGTCGCTATCCAGCACCTCGAGGTAACTTGTGGCTCCGCCCCTGTATCTCATCTTAGACAAGGTAGTCGCCTCTTCGGCCGAATGGGTTAGTTGTTCCTGCTGAATGCGCACTTCCTGGCTTCTGCGATATCCAACCAACGCATCGGAAACATCTCGAAAGGCCTGCTGCACAGTTCGTTGATAGATTAGTGAAGCTTCTTCGGTGCGGGCACTAGCTAGCCTAACCCGATTCCGGATTCTGCCGCCCTCGAACACCGGTTGCACAGCGTTGCCGCCGAATGTCCAGAACCCTGCGGGGCCAGTGAACAGACTAGTCAAAGCTGAGCTCTGATAACCACCTGTGGCAGTCAGTGAAATTTGAGGAAAGTAATCTGCTTTGGCGACGCCGATCTGGGCATTGGCAGAAATCAGTTGTTGTTCCGCTTGGAGAATGTCCGGGCGGCGTTGCAATAGAGAGGACGGCAGCCCCGCCGGAACTTCCAGTGCGTGGGGCTGATCGACAAGCTTTCTTCCGCGCGCAATACTCTCAGGATACTTGCCGAGAAGAGTGCTGATGAAGTTTTCCTGCTGTGCGATCTGCTGTTCAAGGCTTGGTATAGCAACAGCAGCGCCATAGACCAACTGTTCGGCCTGTCGAACATCGACCATGGAAGTTGCGCCGCCATCGGCGAGAATTTTCGTCAGTCGCAGTGAATCTTGTCGTGAGGCGAGGGTTTCGCGTGAGATTTCAAGTTCAAGATCCAATTCGCGCAACTGAAAATAAGCGCCGGCAACCCCGCTGACCAATGAGCGGATTACCTGACGCCGGGCCCATTCCTGAGCGAGCAGGTCGGCCCGAGCTGACTCCGTCGCACGTCGGAATTTCCCCCAAAAATCGAGTTCCCAAGCGAACGATGCACTCACCTGACTCGCGCTGGTTTCAATACTAGAAATCGTAACGGTCTGGGGAAGGCGTTCATTGACCGCAGCTGCACCGGCCGTGACGGAAGGCAATTGATCTGCTCGCGTGATGCCGAGCTGCGCTCGCGCTTCCAGAATTCTTGCAGCGGCGATCCGCACGTCGTAGTTCTGCTCCAAGGTTGTGTGGATAAGATCGCGCAACACCTCGTCCGGAAACGCGTCCCACCACCTCTGGGTGCCGAACGCTGCCACTTCCGACTTGCCCGTCTGGGGTAGAGACGCCCCTCTATATTCGGGAGGCACGGGCAGGATCGGCCTTTTGTAGTTGGGTCCGACTGCACATCCCGAACACAGCGCAAGAAAGAAGATGATGGTAAATATGTTTTTTCTTCTACGCATTTTCAATCATCTCCATGCGACGTTGAAGGCGACGTCCCTGGCACTGCAGCTGGAGCCCGGTGAGAAAGCCTTTCTACAACCACAAACAACGCTGGAATGATGAACACGGCGATCAATGTAGATGCCAACATTCCTCCGATGACCGTCGTGCCCATAATCTGGCGGGCAACTGATCCAGCACCGCTCGCGGTCCACAGCGGAACGCAGCCAAGCACGAATGCGAATGAGGTCATCAAGATGGGACGCAAGCGAACCCTTGCCCCGCCCAGCGCGGCTTCCACCAGCGGCTGCCCGTTTTCGTAAGCGTCTTTGGCAAACTCGACGATCAAAATGGCGTTTTTCGCTGCCAGACCGATCAGCATGACCAGACCAATCTGGGAATATACGTCGGTTTCGATCTGCACCATGTACGGAGGGACGATGAAACCGAGCAGGGTGCGCCGGAGCCAAAGCACAAAAAATGCTCCGAAGACCGCCACCGGTGTACTCAACAGAACGCTGAAAGGTAAAGTCCAGCTTTCGTATAGGGCCGCAAGAATGAGGAACACCACCAACAGCGAAAAACCAAAAACCACCGCCGGAGGCACTCCCTCCTGCGCTTTTTTCTCCTGAAACGAAATACCCAGGTAGTCATATCCCATTTCAGGTGGCATGGTCTCAGCAAAAACTTTTTCCAACGTCGCCGTCGCTTGCGCGGAGCTATATCCGGGGGCAGCGCTACCGATGATCTGTGCCGACCGATAAAGGTTGTAGCGCATGGTGAATTCAGGACCGGACCGCGATTCAAATCTGATCAATGAGGAGAGCGGAACCATGTCGCCGTCTTTGTTGCGCACATAGAATTGACCCACATTTTCCATCCGGTTGCGATAAGCTCCTTCGGCTTCGACATACACCTGCCACTGCCTCCCAAAGCGGTTGAAGTAGTTGATGAACGTGCCCCCCATGAAGGCCTGAATGGTTCGGTACACATCTCGAATATCCACGCCTTGCTTCAGAGCCTTGTCCCTGTCCACCGCGATGAACTGCTGTGGGACGCTGGGTAGAAATGTTGTATTCACCGAGGCAAGTTCGGGTCTCTTGCGAGCTGCTGCAAGAAATTTGTTCATGTTTTCGGCCAGAAATGCCACGTCCTTCCCCGACCTGTCTTCCAGCACAAACGTGAATCCACCCGAAGTCCCCACTCCAGGAATCGCTGGCGGAGAAAAGGCAAACGCAATGCCGTCCGGAAGTCCCGCCAGCTTGCGATTTATGCTCTGGCGAATGAACTGATACTGCTCTTCCCTTTTCTTGCGGTCCTTCCACTCTTCGAATGTGACGAAGAAAAATGCGCTGTAGCTCGACCGCGTAAGACTCAAGAGGCTGAATCCGATCACACTCGCGGTTGATTTAACACCCGGGGTGTTGGCAAGACCTTGCTCGATTTCACGCGCGGTCGCCTCTGTCCGTTGCAGCGACGACGCGCTGGGCAACTGCAGGTTCATGAACATGTAACCCTGATCTTCGTCGGGAATGAAGCTGGACGGCACTTTAGAACCGAAAAAGCCTGCAAGGCCTGCGCAAACAATAAGAAGAACAGAGGCAATTGCGATCTTGCGGATGAGCGTACCGGCAACGCTTACGTACGTCTCAGTCGCGCGTGCAAAAACCCGGTTGAACCAATCGAAAAACCGTTGCAATAAACCGCCACTTTTCCGACGCGGTCGCAGCAACAGCGCGGAGAGAGCCGGACTCAGCGACAGTGCATTGAAGGCTGATAGAATCACCGATATCGCGATGGTTACCGCGAATTGCTGGTACAGGCGCCCGGTGATTCCTGGAATGAATGCCGTCGGGATGAATACGGCAGACAACACCAGGGCTATTCCCACTACTGGCCCTGAGATTTCGTCCATCGCCTTGACGGTTGCGTCCTTCGGCGACATCCCTTCTTCGATGTGGTGCTCGACCGCCTCCACCACCACAATGGCATCATCCACCACCAGACCGATCGCAAGAACGAGGCCGAACAGAGAAAGTGTGTTGATAGAAAAACCGAACACTGGAAACAGAACAAAAGTTCCGACCAGCGAAACCGGTACAGCCAGAAGTGGGATGATTGTGGCGCGCCAGCCTTGCAGAAAGATGTAGACCACGATGATCACCAGAACGATGGCAATCGCCAAGGTCTCGATTATTTCTCTGATCCCTTCGGCCACGGCTCGGGTTGTGTCCAGCGCGATGGTGTAGTCTACGCCTTGCGGCAGTCTCTGCTTCTGTTCTGCAAGAAGCTTTTTGACTCCATCTGCCGCCGCCACTGCATTCGAACCCGGCAGCTGATAAACCGCGACAATCGCACTCGGCTTGCCGTTCAAATGACTGACGACGGTGTAATCCTGAGCTCCGAGCTCCACGCGAGCGACGTCCTTCACGCGAACGATTCCGCCATCCGGCGCTGCGCGCACCACGATTTGCTGAAAGTCCTCAGGCGTAACCAACCGGCCCTGCGCGCGCACGGAGTAGGTGAATTCCTGGCCTGGAGGAGCAGGCTCACCGCCAATCTGGCCGGCCGGATTCACCGTATTCTGAGTCTGGATCGCCGTGACGATTTCTGGCACTGTGATGCCGAGCTTCGCCAGTTGGTCCGGCTTCACCCACAGCCGCATCGCGTACCTGCCCGCCCCAAACACCTGGACACTGCCGATGCCGGGCACGCGGCTCAATTGATCGTAGAGGTTGATGTAGGCATAGTTGGCGAGGAATTTCGAATCATAGATGCCGCTGGGCGAGTAAATGCTGATCAACATCAATGGCGCTGTGGTCGTCTTCTGTACTGTTACTCCGAAGTTGATTACGTCTGCTGGAAGCTGCGAGGCGGCTTGTGTCTCGCGAATCTGAGTGAGGATCAGGTCGGTGTTGGTATCGGTTTTTACATCGTAATCGACAATCAGCCGCATATCGCCGGTTGATGAGTTGACCGAATACATGTAGTTCATGTTGTCCACGCCGCTCATCTGCTGCTCGATCGGGGTGGCGACCGCTTGTTCGACAGTTTGTGCGTCGGCACCGACGAAGGTGGCTTGCACTTGCACTTCCGGTGGCGCGATTGGCGGAAACTGCGACACGGGGAGGCTGGTGATCGTAATCGCACCGACGATCACCATTAGGACGGAGATCACGATCGCAACAATAGGGCGATTGATGAAGAACTTGGACATTGCTATGCCCCGGCCTTGGCGGATTGGGCGGGGACTATCTTGACGATTGATCCGTCTCGCACCTTTTGTAGGCCTTCGACAACGACTTGTTCCCCAACTTTCAATCCCTGCGACACGATCCACATCTTTCCTACTCGGTCTCCAACCGTCACAGGGCGAATGCTAACCTTGTTGTCGCTTCCGACCACCGCGACCTGGTGACTGCCTTGGAGTTCAATCACGGCTCTTTGCGGAACCAATAAGGCGCCATTCTGCGTTCTCGCGGAGGCGCGAATTCGCCCATATCCACCGGGGCGAAGCAAGCCATTAGGGTTCGGGAAAACACCAGCAATACGTATGGCGCCAGTAGCAGGATTCACTTCACGATCAGCAAAGAAAATCGTTCCAGTCCGGTCATAGACGCTTCCATCGCTGAGCAATAGTTCCAGCGGTATTCGCTTTCGTTCTTCCTCAACACTCCGCGGGGTAGGAAACCTCCGATGGAAATCCATAAACTCTTGTTCGCTGACCGTGAAGTACGCTTTAATCGGGTTCACTTGCGATACTGAAGTGAGTACTGAGCTTGGTCCAACCAGGTTGCCGATCTGCACTTGGGCGATGCCGGCGATTCCGCTGACCAGAGACGTTACCTTCGTCCACTCCACATTGAGTTGAGCCTGTTCGATGTTCGCTTTTGCGGCCAGAACCAGAGCCTCGGCGCCGAGTTTCGCCTGGATTTCCGTATCAAGTTGACTCTGCGCGATGGCTCTTGCTTGAGCTAACGGCGTATCTCGCTCGACATCGAGTTTGGCTTTCCCCAGCTGCGCCTCGGCCTGCGCCAGCTGCGCCTTCGCCTGATCGAGCGCGGCAATGAACGGACGAGGGTCGATCTGAAAGAGTACGTCTCCTTTACCGACGACGGATCCTTCTTTGTAGTTCTGCTTGATGAGGTACCCGCTCACGTGCGGCTGAATTTGCGCGTTTACATACCCGTCCAACACAGCCACCCATTCGCTGTAAATGGGCACATCTTGCTGGACGACGGAAACGACTTCGACGATCGGAGGAGACGTAGGTGGAGCGCTTGCTCGAGTAGCACATCCAACTAGCATCAGGACATACGTCAGACTGAGCACCAAGACAGGTGCCGATCGAACTCCAGACAACGACAAGTATGAGACGATCAATGCATCCTTAAGGAGTGTCCCACTCGATGAAGGTTTGCGATACCTGACGTCGCCCATAAATCCTTCTCCTACGCGCGGGATGTGAGGAAGAGCGTCTCCTTTCCGCGCACGATTTCACACCAATCCGAGTGTTTTGCATGGTACAGCGCAGACACCGTTGCCACCAAAACGGAGGTCACGCCGCGCCTGCCTGACTCGCCGCGCCATTCCGCGCTTCGATGGCCCGTACGGAGTTCTTGAACGCTTTCTCCAAAACTCCCTTGCCTATGCTTCCGAGCACGACACCGAGAAGACGTCCCTTGAGGTTCTTACCGTCGCGTACTACAACCAGGTCGATATCGGTCAAACCGTCGGCCCTACGTGTGAAGGTATAGCTGTGACCTGATGCACCTCCCCAGATGTTCGAATCGGTCGTCTTGAGGACGAGATGGTTGGGATCGGACCAGTCATAGTGCAGGCGTTCCCAGATGCCTCCAGAGCCTTCAGTAACGTCGGCCTCGGACGGTCCGCGGTTATGCACTTTGAGGTAATCGTCGGCGCTATTGCCAAAGAGCTTCGAACGGCCAGGACCAAAATCGGTTAGCCCGGCAATATATTGCGCGGACGTCAAGGTAGTTGTCTGATGAAAGTGGATAGTGGACATGCGTTCACCCTTTCGCTTCCCGAGATTGCCGGGTCTTGTGCGTAGTTTTGACAACGTCGGGCGACACTGCCCGTGCTGGCTTCGTTCGCTAGGCGGTTACGCCCGGCCGCCCCGTCAATGTCGTTTGTTGCCCCGCGAGGGGGGAGTTGGTGCATGATGTACACGGCGAGTGCGGCCATGTTCGACCTGCCCGCGCTTCCCATCAGCTGATCAATCGATGGCAGATCATGCGCCTAATCCAGTTCATCGCGAGGTGAACCTGCCTTGAGGACAGCGCCTGAGCGCGCTGCGTCGGCGCTGCCGTGAAGTCTCCCGGACATTTTCACCAAATCCGCAACCGAGTTGGCTTTCATTTTCTGCATAACTTGGCCTCGGTGTGCTTTCACTGTGATCTCGCTGATGCCGAGCTCAGCACCGACCTGTTTGTTCAGCAGTCCGGAAACGACCAGCGCCATCACCTCCCGCTCCCGAGGAGTGAGTGAGGCGTAACGGTTCTGGAGCTTCTGCATCTCCGTCTCATGAATAAGAGCTAGACGGCTCTTCTCTAAAGCTTGCCGGATCGCCATCAACAGTACTTCGTCACTGAATGGTTTCGTTAGCACTTCGACGGCACCGGCCTTCATAGCCTGCACGGTCTTCGGAACATCTCCGTAACCCGTGATGAAGATGATCGGCATGTTGGCCCGTTCGACCGCAACACGTTTCTGCAGCTCGAGACCGTTGAGGCCAGGAAGGGCAATATCAAGCAATAGGCAGCTCGGAACAACGGCTTGGGCAGCACCCAGGAATTCTTGCGCGGATGCAAATATTTTCGGCTGCCAGCCTTCGTTCCCTATCAAGAGTTCGAGCGACTCGCGCACCGACACGTCGTCATCAACAACGAACACGATGGGCTTGGTCGCCATTGGTAATGACCCCACTGGATAACTAAGCGCGCCGGTTAAACGCATTGTAGCCCCCCAGAATCCACAGAGGCGTCGCAATCATTTAGCCGGAAGGGCCGCGTTGACTGCATCAAGTAAGGCGGTATCGCTGAATGGCTTGCACAGGAGATTCACCGCTCCTTGCCTGAACGCTTGTTTCCGGATGTCTTCGTCCTTCTGGCCGGTAATGAAGATGACGGGGATCTGTTTCCCGCGATTCCTCAATTCCTGCTGAAGCTCAAGCCCGCTCATTCCCGGCATTGCGACATCGAGGATCAGACACTTCGTTTCATCCAAACAATCTGACGAGAGAAACTCTTGCGCAGAGGAAAAGGCTCGAGCCGTAAAGCCAAACTCCCTGAGCAGGTCGGGTAGCGACTCACGTACCGATTCATCATCATCGACTACGGACAGAAGTGGACGCTCGGCGGCGGCGCGCCTTATCGGATGAAGCTGCATAACAAAACAATCCGCCATCCTGCAATTGCAGTCCATTAGACTTTGGTATCGGTTTGCATGGACTTGAAGCGTCGCACCCTGTTCAATCTGCGGTCGGTGCCTTTGGATCGGTGCCTGAAGCGAACCACGATATCAAAGAATTCTGTAGCACCTGAGGCCGGTCGGCGAGAAACACCCGTACCCATCGGCCAAGCATGTTGACTCAAGGTTGTGGACCAAGGCTCCACGTTTCCGTGTCTCGATTCGTTATAGTGGTGTAGTGCTCGAGGATCTCTCTAGACCACAAGGTATAGAAAATAAGAAAGTCACACCAGGCCCGTCATTTGGTTCTGCCCAGAGACGGCCATGATGTCTCTCGATGATCGAGCGGCTGACGGAAAGCCCGATCCCCATGCCAGCGCTTTTGGTGGTGTAGAAGGCTTCGAACAATCTCTCGAGCTCTTGAGGATTGACACCGCTACCCGCATCTTGGACGCTCAGACGCACACGATCATCTGCTTCTCTTTGCGTTCGGATCAGGAGCTGCCGGGGTCGGTCCTCAACATTAACCATTGCGTCAGAAGCATTGCGAAGAAGGTTCAGGGTAACTTGCTGTAGCTGAATGCGGTCTCCGATGACGGGCGGGAGGTCCTCGGCAAGTTCCGAACGCAGAACTACCCGATTCCTCTGAAGATCGCTCAACACCAAAGCAATCACTTCTTGAGTGGCCTCGTTCAGATCCAGCGGCTCTAGCCTGAATTCCTTCTTGCTATAGAGGGTCCGCAACCGCGTTATCACATCCGAGGCGCGGTTGCCATCGCGAAGCGTCCGGCGTACCGTCTCTATCGCGCCGTCCACGTTCGGGGGGTCGCCATTCAACATCCTCAGGCATGTACCGGCGTTGGTAATGATGCCTGAGAGGGGCTGGTTGATCTCATGTGCGATCGAAGCCGTTAATGCATTCAGCGTGGTGAGACGCGCCACATGCGCAAGCTCAGATCGGGCTCTGTCGAGCGCCTCCGATGCGACCTTGCTTTCGGTTACGTCCTGAAATGCGCCGATGAGCAAAGAATGACCCTCAACTTGTGTCATCACACGGGCGATGCCTCGTAGGTGCTTCATGGCGCCTCGAGCAAGCACAATCCGAAATAAAAAATCGACATCGCTACCCGTCATTCCGCGCGCGACGACAGCGTCGAATGTGGGCAGGTCCTCTGGGTGGACCGTATCCCGAATTTTCTGAACGCTAATCTTGGTCGAGGGATCGAATTCAAAGATGCGGAACGTCTCCTCGGACCAGTCGTGATTGTCGGCCTGCAAATCCGTGATGAAGCTGCCAGTCTTGCTAAGCTGCTGAGCTTCAGCCAGGCGAAGGTAGGCTTGCTCGACCCGCGCCTCCGCCCGTTTTCTATCGTCGATGTCTGTTGCTGTAGCGTACCAACGTACAATCTGACCGTCGTTGTCTTTGAGCGGATTGTATTGAAGAAGTTGCCACCGATATTCACCGTTCTTGAACAACGTGCGCACTTCCAAATCGAACGGAACTCCCTCCCAAAGCCCGACGCGACGCTCATCGCGCACGCGATTTATATCGTCCGGATGGAAAGCTCGCAGGAAGAACCCATCGCCTTTCACCTCGTCCATTGTGAGTCCTGTATTATCCAGCGCCACCCGGTTTGCATAGAGTGTTGTGCCATCGGGCGCGAGGACCACGATGGATTGCCGAATCGCATCCGTGATCGTGCGAAGGTCCGCCTCACTTTGCCGCAGCTTCTGCTCAGCGCGCTTGCGGTCGTCTACGTCAGTAAGGAGGAGATACCATGCAGTTATTGTGCCTTCCTCATTTCGGACTGGGAGGCCGCGAACCTGGAACCATCGGTAGACGCCATCAGAGCGCAGGCAACGGTGCTCAACCTCATAGATCTGCCCGGTTTCGATGCATTTTTGGCGAGCCGCGATTACGCCAGGAAGATCGTCGGGATGTACCGCACCGATGAGAGACCAGTTCTTCAACTCGTCGTTCGTCTTGCCGAAATATTCCAGGGTCTGTCTATTGAGAAACTCCACCTCTCCCATTGGACCCATCGTAGCCACAAGGCCAGGGATGTTGTCCACGATCTGCCGCCACGAAAGCTCTCTTGCTCGTACGCCCTCTTCCACTCGCTTGCGATCTTCGATATCTATGTTGGTTCCGTACCACTTGAGTACTTTTCCGGACTCGTCTCGCAAAGGATTGGCTCGAAACAGGAACCAGCGATACGCGCCGTCAAAACGACGCATTCGCGCTTCGACCTCCACAGGCACGCCAGCAATCAGAGCCGCCTGCCAAAACTTCACTAAGCCGTTAACGTCGTCCGGATGAATCGCGGTTCCCCAGCCCCACCCTTGTGCCTGTTCTGCTGACAAACCGGTGTATTCGAGCCAGCGGCGGTTGACGAAATCTGCGGAACCATCGGAACCTGCCGACCAAGCCAGGGTCGGAATCGTATTGATGATGGCAGCGAGCTTGCGCTCACTCGCTCGCCGGGCTTCCTCGGCCTGCTTGCGATCTTCAATGTCCGTGCTCGTACCGTACCAATTCACTATCTTGCCGGATTCGTCTCGGAGCGCCTGAGCGCGAATGAGAAACCATCGATAGACGCCATCGTGGCGGCGAAGACGCGCTTCTATTTCGTCTGATTCTCCCGAAACCAACATCTTCTGCCACTTCTCCATCAACGGTGGCAAGTCCTCGGGATGAAACGCAACCTGCCAACTCCAACCATGCGATTCTTCGGGGGTAAGACCGGTGTATTCATGCCAGCCTTTATTGAGAAATTCGTTCGGCCCGTCGGGTAGATTGCACCATGCCAGCGTGGGGATGGTATCGAGTACTCTTCTGAGTTTGGCTTCTGATTTCTTGATTTCATCGAATGCGTTCTGCAAAGCAGCTTCGCTCTCGATCAAGCGTTCCTCGACCATCTCGCGATGGGCGATTTCCTTTCGTAGCGCGTCATTTACTTGGGCGAGTTCTGAAAGTTCGTCCCGCGAGCGCTTGCTCGAGTTCATTGCAATCCGTTTCCGCTCCGACAAGAGCCTTGCCCCTTCAGGTCAGTGCGACTGTTAGAAGTGGCTCGGGGTGGCTGCGCTCTACCAAGAAACGATGCCACTTCCCCTTCCTTGCGCAGGACCCAGCGTTTGAGGTAAGGATGCCCCACTCTCGGTCCTGATGTCCAACCCCATACTTTGGTATCGGTCGATACGTTCGTCTAATGGACTCCTCTGCTCTCTTCTGACTTAATCGTATCCAGCCCGCACGAATCACCAAACCCGGTGGGATGAATTCTCGAAAAAGGAGAAAGAATCGTGAGCACCACGCCAGTCCGGCATCGCGTCGTGATCGTCGGCTGTGGATTCGGCGGACTGTTCGCCACCCGAGCTCTGAGAAGCACTCGGGAGGCTCAAGATCCTGGTGGACCGCTATCCGCTGCGCGCAGCGAAGCAGGCGTACGACGATTTCGAGCACGGACGTCTGGTCGGTCGGGCCGTGCTCATGCCCGCAACATTGCAAGCTGCTGATGACGAAACCGCGTCGTCACCGGTTGTGGTGACTACGAGCACTTGAGATCCACGGTGCAGACCGATACCAAAGTCCAATAGACAGAGGCATGTTCCGCAAATACTTTCAGGAACAATCGTCGTTCACCAGAAAAGAAGTGGGCAAATGACTCGAACTTTGTACGCTACAGTCCGGACGTTGAACACATCGAGCCCGATTTCGAACAAGCCCAACAGCAGGTTCTCTCGGCGCTGAGATGGATCGGAAATCTCGCAGGAAACAAGCTCGATCGAGCAGAAGGAGCGCTGACAGATGCCACTGGATTTCGTCCGCTATCGGCCTGAGATGGAGACGCTTGATCCGGAACTCGATCGGCTCCTGGCACAGATCGTCGACTTCTGGGAAAAGAAGGTCCGCGAATCGCCAGTGGTCGAGGGTAGTGGGCGAGCCGTCCGTGGCGCGCATGCGAAGACATTCGGCGTTGTCAAAGCGGAGGTCCAAATCCTGTGCAACGTGTCGCCAGCATACGCACAGGGAATTTACGCCAAGCCAGGCCGCCACGGTGCGCTGATCCGGTTTTCCAGCGCCTCCAATCATTTGGGGGCGGACGCCACGCTCGGAGGGGTTCTGGGATGTGCCATGAAGATCTTCGATGTTCCCGGATCGAAGCTGGTTGAAGACGAGCCGGACTCGGCCACCTTCGACCTCGTGCTCAAGAACAATCCGGTATTCGTCGCTAACACGGCGAAGCACTATCTGGTGCTCCAGGAGATCGGCAACAACGTGCCACAGTACCTGGCACGCGGCAAGACGGGCTTCCACGATCTGCTCACGGATTTTGTCACCGGCAAGGGAACGTTCGACCGGTCCGACTGGGCATGGGACGAGCTGTTCGCATTCGTGAAAGCGTCGCAGACGCCGGTACGCAACCCGATGTTGACCACGTTCTGGAGCATGGCTTCGGTGCGTCACGGTGACTACATAGCAAAGATCCGCCTCGCTCCGGTCACGGAAAACACTACGCGTGTGATCCATCGTGAACTCGACCTACGCAGTCGGCCGGACGTGTTCTATCCGACACTGGTGGACGAACTCCAAGCCAGCGGCTTCGATTTCGACCTCCAGGTCCAGCTGTGCACCGATCTCGAGGCGATGCCGGTCAACGAGGCAACGGTCGAATGGCCGGAAAAGCTCTCTCCCTTCGTGACGGTTGGACGGGTACATATCCTGCGCCAGGACATTTCGGGGAACGAGAATTTCGAGAAGACGGATGCGCTCGCGTTTAATCAGTGGCGGGTCACTGAGGAACACAGGCCGCTGGGCGAAATCATGCAGGTGCGACGGATCTACACTGCGTCAGCCAAGCTGCGCCGGATGCTCAATCACCAGCCGCAAACCGAGCCCGCAAGTGCAGATGAGGTGCTGCCGTACCCGGTGGCCCCGAGCTCGGCTCTACGAAGCAAACCAGATCCGTAAGGAGGTGAATGCTTATAGCTGCCGGAACGGCGCTCCGAAGGAGCGCAACGGATTACATTCCGCTCCTCAGGAGCGGTAATTCATAACGATACTCGAAGCTATAAATTTTGCCCCTAGGAGGCGATTCAAAGCGCACCAATATGACATACCGAAAGGAGAAAATAGTTATGGCCACTGAAAGAAAGACAGCGAACGCGCCCCAACCGGAACTTGCAGGCGCGCAGAAGATTCAGCAGCTGCGGGACTTGTTCGCCGACGCGCCGGAAGTGGGCAAGAAGGCGCTGGAGAACGTAATCAAAGAGTTGTCGTCGCAGGTTTCGGAACCACCGCCGCCAATCGAAAGCGCCGGCCGTGTCGGGGCTCGTCTCGGCAAGAGATCAGAGTTGACCATCATTGTTCCGTTAGTGCCTGGCGGCGCGAAGCGGCTTCGCACGTTCCTGCAGTCGCTCGGCGGCAACCTTTCACCCGGTGCGTCCAAGGTCGGCACCCTCCACGACATGCGCTTCGTGTTCTTCGACAACGACACGAGATTGCTCTTCGCGACTTCTTTCGACGGCGATTGGGACACGTATATCGACGACTTCATCGCGTTGATTCCGGACTATCTGGACCTCATGGACTCTGCTTGGGAGGGTTGGCCGGGGATTCGCAGCCCGGGGGCGAAAGACTACCTCGTTAAGCATCAGATCACGGCAGAAGGCTGGTTCGTCGCCGAGCCGGATCTTACTTTGTCTGAGATTCAGCGGCTCAAGCGCATCGGCAACGCAGCTGATGAATTCCTCGACAAGGTTGCTTAGGGCAGCGAGCTGATCGTTCGCTCGTGGTTCGCAATCGGGGTTCTGGCGTGTGCTGGTGTGAACAGACTTTCGCTCGGGGCCCATTTTTGTACGGGACAATTGCGGTGACTATCGAAAAGGAGGGCACGACGATGCCAGCACAAGCACAAAAAGGGACCGCACCAGAACAGGACCCGATCGTCAAGCAGAAGATCCAGCGGCTGCGAGAGCTTTACGCCGACGCGCCGGATCTGGGTAAAGTCGCGCTGGAGAACGGGCTTCCTGATCTCGCACGAGAATTGGCAACGGCTACAGGCGTGCAAAGCGCCGGACGGGTCGGTGCCCGTCAAGGCAAAGTTTCGGAGCTCACCGGCATCCTTCCAATTGCGGAAGGTGGAGCGAAGCGGCTTCGCGGATTACTCGAACTATTGGAGGGTAACTTCCGCGGCGCTGATAGGCTCGGCACCCTCCACGATATGCGCTTCGTCTTCCTGGACAACGACACAAAGCTACTTTTCGCCACCGCGTACGACGGCGACTGGGACACCTACATCGATGACTTCGTTACTAAGATTCCCAACGCCCTGGATTTGCTGTTCTGCAACATCGAGGGATGGCCGGGAATTCACAATCCATCGCTCAAAGACTGGCTCCTCAAGGTCCAGATCACGGCCTCAGCGTGGTACGTCGCCAGCCCAAATCTGACGGTAGCGGAGACGCAACGGCTCGAACGCCTCGGCAAGGCGGCGGACGAATTCCTCGACAAAGTTGCATAGTCAGAGCATCACTCGTTGGGGGCCGGGTCCGAGTGGCCCGGACCCATGAAAGGACGGCTCATGTCGTTCGTACAGGAACCCATCCGCGGGAACACTTCGATGCACGCACCGGCACTCGACTTGCATGAGATTCAGGCGACCGTTCTCAGACAAAGGCCGGCGCCGTATTTCGGCTCGCATATTCTATTGCACATTGATGGTGCTGGAGCGGGCCGCAAGTTCCTAGACCGGCTGACTCCTTACGTCGACTGTGCCGCGGGTTGGCGGAACGCGACGAACGCCTGGATTGCCGTCGGGATCAGTTATGCGGGCCTTGAGGCGCTCGGCATCCCCCGGGATTCGCTACAAAGCTTCCCCGAAGCGTTCCGCGACGGCATGGCGGCGCGCGCCCGGCAGCTCGGGGACGAAGGTGTCAACGATCCGAAAAACTGGGATCCAGCATTTGGCAAGGGACAAGTCCACATAGGATTGAGCGTATTCAGCGATTCTGAGGACAAACATCGTCGTGTTCTCGCCATAGCTCGCGATCAGTACCAGGGATTCTCTGGCGTAAGCGTTCTGGCCATGCAGGATTTCGGCGCACAGCCAGGCGATCTCAATTCGCTGGGTTACAAAGACGGCATCGATCAGCCGGCGATTGAGGGCAGCGGCGTCGAGCCACTACCAGGGCAAGGACAGCCGATCAAAGCCGGGGAGTTCATCCTTGGATACCCGGGCGAGTCCGGGGTCTCGCTGCCAATGCCGCAGCCCGACATACTCGGTCGAAACGGAACATATGTGGGCTTCCGCAAATATCAGTCGCGCGTCGGCGCATTCAATCGGTTTCTTGCTGCGCATGGAAATACCGAGGCAGAACGGGAACTGCTCGCCGCGAAACTGGTCGGCCGTTGGCGCAGCGGCGCCCCGTTGACGCTGGCACCGGAAGTTGACAACCCTGCACTCGGTGCGGACCCCAATCGCAACAATGACTTTAATTACTCGAACGACCAGCGCGGACGGCAGGCGCCTTTCGGATGCCATATTCGGCGAATGAACCCACGCGACACAAAGCTCACGCGGTTGACCGATGTCAACCTGCATCGCCTCATAAGGCGCGGAACAACATACGGACCGCCGTACGATGCGAATGCCTTGTCCGAGGCGGATGACCAGGTGCCGCGCGGCGCTTACTTCCTGTTCATCAGTGCAAAGGCGATGGCCACCATGGAATTCCTCCAAAAGGAGTGGATCAACGACGGCGATTTCATCGGGGCCGGCAACGAGCGCGACCCGATCATCGGGGTGCAGGGCGACGGTGCAACTTTCACTATTCCGAAGGAGCCCGTAAGGCGCCGCATCCATGGCATCGAAACGTTCAACGTGCTTAGGGGCGGCGAGTACTTCTTCATGCCGAGCATTTCTGCGCTGAAGTGGTTAAGCGAGCTTGGATGACAGTCGATCACTAATGAGAATCGTCGCAACTTTGAAGTCGAGGACTTACGGCCGTGAACGGACAGTTCGCCAAGGTACACGAGCGGGTCTTGGGCGACCACCGGAGGAGCGACGAGAAACGAGAAAGTCATGGACTGCTTCGAACCTCCTCGTCGAATCATCCGATTGCTCAGGGGTTAGTGACAGTGTTCACCGGAGGGAAATGTATCGATTTTTCCGCTGATGTATTTCGCCAGCAGATCAAAGGCAGCGCTAAGCGGGTGGGTTGCATCGACCTCAAGGTGTCTTGCCGCCACCAGCTGTTCGATCCAACCCATCAGCGTCGTTTGCTCTTCGGCGGTAAACTGCATCAGGAATTTTGCACATGGATTTTCTGATTCAACGTCAACTCGCGATGGATTACTCACCATTGTCTTCTCCAGCACTACAAAATTGATTTGCATATTTAACTTGAGCTTGTACCTCGATACATTTTGTTCGAGGAGATTCCGGACTCCATGAGGGCGTGCATGCTATCCAGCTAGCTCCCGGCCCCGAAAGAGCGTAAATAGCTTCCGCGATCGGCCACTTGGATTGCCACTCTGCCCGTTTGGGAAAGGACGTCCGATAGGCCTCGACGCGTGTACCGCTTAGCACAGCGGGCCGATGCTTAGGCTGATGGTCCACATATCAGCCCTGACCCTTGATTGGCCTGAGCGGGGCGTTTTATAGCAGCCCCGCCCTTTGGTTTCGCTTTGCTTTTGCATTAACCTCGCCCGGCAAAAGGCGGAACTCCTACTATGGCTACCTTGATTGGTTGATTCCTGATTGCTTGATTGCATGATTTCTGATTCATGATTATTTGATTTCTGATTGGGCGTGTGGGGGATCAGTGCGCTATGAGTTCCTCCAAGTCCACAATCCTCGAATATCTCTCTCCATCCGACTTTAGACGACCTTCGCTATCCTTGGCGCAATCTTCGATACGTGCCCAAAAGCACTTGTCCATGAAAATGTCGTAGTTCATGACTTCGTTTTTACGCGGTGGGCCACCGTTCGCCATCGTCCAATATCGGTAAAACCTCGATTTACGTCCGGGGACGACTGGATTCTCGCGATCATTCCCCAAGTTAACAAACAAGCTAACCGTGCCAGGTTCGTCCATCAGGTGAAACTCGATCCGGAGTGACCAGCGGGAAAAGGCGCGTACCCACTCAGGACCCTGAATTTTGTGCGCGCGCACCATGCGGCGGCCGCAATCCACGCGAGGGTAATCATCCTGTTCCCATATAGGCGATGGTACCGGGGCCGAGGGCCGATGTTTGCGCGATTGAGTTCGATCTGAGGTATTCATGTCATCGATTGGCATTGCGCGAATCCCGCTCCGATTAAGCACGTTTCAAGAGCTACTTCGGCGGCAAACGCGATTTTCCGCCGTCTTGGATGACCTTTGCGAGTTCAGACTGGCGAATCATCGTTCGACCACCAACTTTTGTGCGTCGCAGCCTGCCTTGGGACAGCCAGGCATGAACCGTCCATTTGCTGAGACCGCCCAACCGCTTCGCCACTTCCGTTACGCTTAGCAATTCGTCGCTCGACATCTTTCCACCGATCTTTTTGGGAATTTGCTTGAAACAACTAATGCTAGTGTGACATACTTGCGGATATATCTGTTATACGTTTATACGTGATTATTCGTTACACACACTTGACCAAACACAATGAAAAACCAAACTAACCTTGATGCAATTGATACCTCATGGACTTGGTTTGCGAACCCGCATGCGCGATGGGTTGGAGACATTGTCGAGCTTCCCAATCCCGAGTTGAAGCCCGAGCGCGTTTACCAACCTCTTCGCGACCACACAGCCCTGTTTATTGAGTTCTCTGAGACGCCGACAACCAAGACTGGGATTTTGAGATTCGCGCAAACGTATGGCGTGCTTGATCTCGGTCCTGAGGGCGGCGACAGGCAAAAGCACATCTGGGTGCATGCCATCAGCGAAATGAAACAAGCTGTCACGCTCTGGCGCGCAATCGAAAGCGGTAAAGGAGTATCGACGGACATAGTGGAACAGTGGAACATGCTGCAGGCAGGAGAGGCTACGACGCTAACGCGCTCTGAACTCTTGGACAAATGTAAAGAGAGGTTGAGGTGGATCACCAATAGAAACCTCATAATGCCCGGCGCGCATGCTCAAGTCGTGCTCACATCAAATGGTGACTACCAACTGACGCTTCGGCCACGGAGCCTGTGGGGAGCACTCTGGCTCCAATTCGCACAGGCCATATCCCATAACTACTCGATAATGATTTGCCGGGGTTGCGGTAAGCCCTTTCAGGCAGGTGCCGGGACGAGCAGGCGAGCCGACGCTACTACGTGCAAGGATGCATGTCGTCAGATGGCATTTAGGAAGCTAAAGTACCGCAAGAAGCAATGATCTGGCACGATGGAGTCAGACGAAGCAAGATCGTGTCGTTGAATATCAAGTTGCACTCCGGGGGCAGCCACAGTGTCTATCTACAAGCGCGGCCGAATCTATTGGTATAAGTTCACCTTCAATGGTGAGTCGATACGGGAATCAACCCGACAAACCAACCGGCACACGGCAAGGCAAATGGAATCCGCTCATAGGACATCACTCGCAAAGGGCGAAGTAGGCCTCCGCGAGAGGATACCTGGCGCGACCTTGGCCGACTTCATGTCAAAGCGTTTTGAACCTTGGGCTGTAGCATCCACTTCTGAAAAGACCTGGCTCGACTACTATCGCCCTGGCATCCGAGTAATTCAAAAGTACAAACCGTTCGAAAGCCTTCGCTTGAACGAAGTGACTAGCGAAAAAGCCGCCGATTTCGCTGCATGGCGGCTCTCCGCCGGCTTACAAGTCTCATCAGTCAACAGTTCTTTGCAGGTTCTACGGCGGATCATGCGCCTCGCCGCCGAGTGGGGTGCAATCGAAGTTGCGCCGTTAATAAAAATGCTCCCCGGTGAGCGACATCGAGAACATGTGGTGTCACTCGAAGAAGAAGCACGCTATTTGGCAGCCGCATCTGAGCCGCTGGCGTCAGTCGCAGCGATTCTCATCGATACTGGCATGCGCCCTGATGAGTGCTATCGGCTGCGATGGGAATCCTTGACTTGGACCAATGGCAGGAACGGAACACTTCTTGTAACACATGGAAAAACAGATGCCGCGCGGAGAGTTCTCCCATTGACCGTGCGTTCGCGCAGCATACTTCAGAAACGGTGGGAGGTAGCAGGGAGCCCCGCGGAAGGCTGGGTATGGGGCGCGCCGACCCGTAGCGAGCACTTCGAGAAGTCCACACTAAAGAAACAGCACAAAAGAGCGCTGAAGCTGAGCCGGGTTCGCGCATTCGTTCTTTATAGCTTGCGTCACACTTTTCTCACGAGACTGGGAGAATCAGGATGCGACGCCTGGACGCTTGCTCGAATCGCTGGACACAGCTCCGTGGCAATGTCAGCGCGCTATGTTCATCCAAGCGAAGATGCAGTTCTCGCCGCTCTTGATCGGCTGAGTTGGCACAATTTTGGGCACAGTAGGAATTCGACCGAAAAAAGGTTCGCAGTGGAACCTCTTGTATCTTCTTCAAGTGACGTGAGTAAAAATGGTCGGGGAGAGAGGATTTGAACCTCCGACCCCCTGGTCCCGAACCAGGTGCTCTACCAGGCTGAGCCACTCCCCGACGTGTTGGAAATCGGCGCGCGGGCTATCATTTGCGCACGACTGAACAATCAAAATTATAGCATTCGGTCTCGCGCATTTAGGTGTAACTGTCTCGAACGTGGCGAAGAAAGTAGGCACTAAACTATGCGTTTCTCCGTCGGTCTCTGCATCGATGCAAGCGTCTTCCCTACAAATGCGCTCTTCGCAATGCAACAGCAACAATTGAAGGGAGGTGGGAAACCCTCTATCAATCGCAATCGTCCTACGATCTCAATTCGCCGTACCTGCTAAGATAGTGGCCATTAAATCGTTTCCATGCTTGCTATAAGCGCCCATCGCCTACATTCGCCCATTACAACGGTGGATGGCCCTCTCGTCCTGGTTGATGACGGACGGATCGTCGAAATCGCGTCGCGGGAGGATCGCAGTGTTCCTCCCGGAGCTCAGCGCCTTGACTTACCCCACGCTGTGCTCGCCCCCGCCTTTATCGATTTGCACATCCACGGGGGGGCGCGCTTTGATTGCATGGAGGACGACGCGAAAGCTCTTCCAGCCATCGAGACCTTGCTTGCGCAGCACGGCGTCGGCAGTTATTTCCCTACAACGGTGACGGCGCCACTCGACAAGACTCTCGGCGCTCTCGAACGACTCGCCGATGCGATCGAGACATGTGTGGACACGCGAACAAGCAATCGCGCTCGACCGTTGGGGATTCATTTGGAAGGGCCTTTTCTTAGTCATTTAAGGCGTGGGATCCATCCTACTTCTGATCTTTTGCCTCCGACACTCGACACGTTTGAGCGACTCTGGCAGGCGGCAAGAGGCAACATCAAGATTCTGACCATTGCGCCCGAACTCGAGGGTGCCGCCGAACTAATCGCTGAAGCCACGCGACGTGGCGTAGTCATCAGCTTGGGCCACACGGACGCAGATCTGGCTACATCTCGCAGAGCGGTGGAACTGGGCGCCCGCCACGCCACTCACACCTTCAATGCGATGAGGCCACTTGGCCACCGTGATCCGGGTATTCTGGGCGAGGTGTTGACTGACTCGCGACTATCCGCAGACATCATTGCGGATGGCATTCATCTTGATCCATCAATCGTGAAGTTGTTCCTCGAAGCGAAGGGCCTAAACAATTCCGTGCTCATCACCGACGCCACCTCGGCGACTGGAATGCCGGACGGTCGCTACCGCCTGGGCTCGCTCGAAGTCGAAGTCGCAAACGGCATGTGTTTGCTGGACGGTAAGCTCGCCGGCAGTGTACTCACCATGGATCGCGCGGTACGTAATGTCATGAAATTTGCTGGTTGGGATCTTCAGCGCTCGCTCCGGCTCGCGACTTTGAACCCTGCGACGGTTTCCGGCTTCAACTCCACCAAAGGTGAATTGAAGGTTGGTGCGGACGCGGATTTCGTGGTTCTTGACCAGGAAGGAACTGTTCTACAAACGATCATCGGTGGCGTCGTAAACTAGGTTCGATTTCTTGGTTCGAGGGAATGATGTCTGAGCAGCGTGAGTTTCCCCACCACATGATCAAAGAGATCTTCGAGCAGCCGCAAGCGCTGCGCGATACGATCGAGCCTCGCATTCTTCTCGACGAGTCCACAGTTCGCCTGAAAGACGTGCCGATTACTGTGGAAGAACTCCGCGCCGCTCGCCGTATCAACATCGTTGCATCTGGAACCAGTCGCCATGCGGGAATGGCTGGCCAGTACATGATCCAGGAACTGGCGGGTGTTCTCGTCGATGTCGACTATGCCAGCGAGTTCGAATACCGCAACCCGATGATAGGTGCTGGTGAGTTGGCCATCTTCATCACGCAATCCGGGGAGACTGCCGACACAACGGGAGCGCAGCGCGAAGCCAAGTTTAAGGGCGCCCGCACAATTGCGATCTCAAATGTTGTGGGGTCAACGATCGCCCGCGAAGCGGATGGCATTATCTACACGCACGCGGGACCGGAAATCAGCATTGCGTCTACGAAGGCGTTCACCTGCCAGATGGCCGCTCTCTTCCTGTTCGCGCTTTATCTGGGTCAAGTTCGCGGCAAAATGCCCCGGCATTTGGTGCACCACTATCTGCGCGAATTGCTCGACCTTCCACGCAAAGTGGAAATCGTTCTTGAATCCGCATCCCAGTGCGAGAAGCTTGCTGAGTCGTTCCATAAATTCCAGGATTTTCTTTATCTCGGACGGGCGATTCATTACCCGATTGCGATGGATGGCGCACTGAAGCTGAAAGAAGTTTCATACGTCCACGCCGAAGGCTACCCTTCGGGAGAAACCAAACACGGACCCATCGCCTTAATCGACGAGAATCTTCCGGCAGTGATCATCGCCACCTGCGACCGCAGTGACCCAGGCTCCGTTGTCCGGTATGAAAAGAATGTGGGCAACATCCAGGGGTTCAAAAAGCAAGGCGGACGCGTCATCGCGATCGCCTCAGAGGGCGACAAGGAAGTGCCTGCAATAGCAGACCACACCGTCTTTATCCCGCAAGCGCCCGAATTGTTGTTACCGATTTTGGAGATGGTTCCTTTGCAGCTGTTCGCCTACTACGTGGCAGTCAAGCGTGGCCTGGACGTCGACCGCCCACGGAACCTCGTGAAGTCAGTCACTTTGGAATGACGATTGAAGATGTAAGAGGCCCTGTACCGCTGACCAAAACGATCAGGTTTAGTTCGGCTTCCGATTCTTTGCGTCTGCCAGGTACCGCAGCATCATCGCTTCCGCCGCGAGATCATACTTGTCCCGGTTTCGTTCAATAGCTTCCTGCTTTGCTCGTTGGGCGAGCGTTTCACGCAGCTTTTCTCCGACCTCGGAGTCGTTGGTCATCACCTGCACGTAGAACCAAAGAAAGTGCCGCATTTGGTCGAGGGACGATTTGAGCACTTCCAGCGCCTCAAGTTCAGGCAATTCGGAGAGTGCTTCCATCAGCTCGGGATCATTCGGCGCCTCCATCGCTGCGCAATTGAGCTCGCGCTGAATAGCACGCAGGTCCTCGGTCACACGCAGAATGCGCAGGTGGACGTCTTCCATATATTCTTCGCGTTCCAAGGGATCCATAAATGGCACGTCTCGAACTCCTCAACATTCTCATTCGGCATGAACAATCGAAAAGATGCCCCGCGTGCATGAGCTTCGGTAATCCAAGGAATTACCTTCGTTTGAGAAGGCGTGCTGAACAAGAGTTTTGACGCGGCCGAGACTACTTTTCACGCCTCCGAAACCGCCAATCCGCCTCGCGAATGGCGGGAACGTCCATCGTCCTGACACCTTCGATTGGATTCTCTACCACCTCAATTAGGGCCGCCGTCATCTGCTGGAGTGTTACCAGCCCCAGCCGCCTGGCACCATTTCGCGTGAAGGGTAACGTTTCCATGATTCGATAAAACGGAATGAGTACATACGGCCATCGATGCCCTGGCCCAAGCACGTACCAGGGCCTTAAAATCGTCGCGTTCAAGCCAACAGTGCGGATTTCCGCCTCGCATTCAGCACGCACGGCAATGTAAGCCTTCATCATCGGAGCGGGCTGGGCGACGCTCAAATACACGAAGTGCTGAACTCCCGCGTCCGCGGCCGCTCGGATGCCTGCCTTTCCGGCCGCCAGGTCAACCCTCCGGAACTCTGCCCCCTTTGACGGGCTGGGTTGCGCAACTCCTACCAGTTGGACAAGTGTGTCTGTCGAACGGACATGTCCTTTGAAGCTCGTGGCATCGAGTGCATCACCCAACACAGCTTCACAACCAGCAGGCAACTTTCCCTCAGAGCCCTGTCGTACTAAACCACGCACCGTGTGCCCGCGCCCTACGAGTGCTGAGATCATCGAGCGTCCCAGATACCCGGTTCCTCCGGTAACGAATACCGACCGCCGCTGCCAATCCATGCTGATCCACCCTAATGCATTACGGCTCACGTGACGGTCTTGGATGTTTGCTGTCGCTCCGCCCGTGCCCCTATCGTACAAAGCCGCGAAGACTCTCGTCGTCGATTCTCGCCCGCGACATCGAGATCTTGGACATTTCCGGTAGTTTATGTCCGGTCCTTGTTTCGGAAATCCCTCAAATGGTAGTCTCCGCTCGTGATCTTTCGAAAACTGTGTCCTTCCCTGCTGTGGGTTTCGATTGCCACGTCACTGCTCGCCGCTCAATCACCAATCGTCATAGACGCTGATGTGAGCGTGCCAATGCGCGATGGCGTCATCCTTCGCGCTGACGTGTTGCGGCCAAAAAAAGAAGGCGCGTTCCCCGTGCTTGTCTATCGCACTCCTTACGGCAAACACTTCGCTCGCGATGAGTACAAGACTTTCGAACACGCGGTCGCGCGTGGCTACGCCGTTGTAATTCAGGATGTGAGGGGTCGGTACAAGTCGGATGGCGAATTCCGTGCCTACGAAAACGAAGGGCGAGACGGTTACGACACCATTGAATGGGCCGCAAAGCAGCCGTGGTCCAATGGCGCGGTTGGCACGTTCGGGCTGTCTTATCCCGGAGCGGTGCAGTGGCTGGCAGCCGTCCAAAACCCGCCACACTTGAAAGCGATGGTTCCGGCGATGACGTTTTCTACTCCGCACAATTTCTTTTTTGCCGGTGGCACCTGGGACATGTCGTGGATCGATTGGATCTGGTTCAATATTGCCCCTGATGTTCGGCTCAAAAAAGATTTGCCCGGTCCTAAAACGTCCGAGGAGGCTCGAGCCGCATGGAAAGATGAAGGTTCGCAAATGCATCGATACCTGCCTCTAGCTGAAATGCCGCAGCTGAAAGATACGTCTCCTTATTATTACGAGTGGTTGCATCATCCCGCCGAAGACAGCTGGTGGGACTGGGCGGAGCTGCGAAATAAGTATGAGCGCAATCACGCAGCGGTCTTGAACCTATCCGCATGGTACGACGATAACTACGGTCCCGAAGGTGCAACCACCAACTTTGCCGGCCTTATCAAATCCCGGGCGGGTCAGCCGAATCCCAGCACTCACCTCTTGCTAGGTCCATGGGTTCATGGGGTCGACAACACCGAGAAAACGACATCCGGTGAGCGCAAGTTTGCAGCGAATGCCGCGATTGACTATGACGAAGTGGTCCTTCGCTGGATGGATCACTATCTACGCGGGATCGACAACGGAGTCGATCGGGAAAAACCCGTCCGCTATTACGTGATGGGTTCGAATGAATGGCGCGATGCTTCGACCTGGCCGCCATCATCGACAGCCACAACGTACTATTTGTCGCCCGAGCAAGGTAAAAATTCGGGATCGCTGACAGGTGCGAAGCCTACGATGCAGGAAAGGTTTACCGCATTCGTTTCGGATCCAGCTGATCCAGTGGTGAACGAATATAAAACCTCAGGCGCGCACGACTACCGCAAACTCGCCGACCGCGCCGACGTCCTCACGTTCGATTCTTCTCCTTTTCAGGCCGATACCGAGGTTACGGGCCCAATTCAAGCACGGATGTTTGTCGCTTGTGATTGCCGTGATCTAGACCTCTGGGTTCGCTTGCTGGATGTCGCACCGAATGGTGCTGCGTTTAACGTGATGAGCCCCGGTCTTGACGTCCAGCGGGCAAGTTATCGCAACCTCAAGCAAGGTCGACAATGGCTCACACCAAAGAAAATTTACGAAGTCGACCTGAACAATCTGATCACTGGCAACACTTTTCTGAAAGGCCACCGCATCCGAGTACAAATCTCCGCCAGCTTCTTCCCCAACTTCTCGCGCAACTTGCAGAACGGAAACTCTGAAATGTCTTCTGCCGACGTGAGGAAAGCGACGATCGAGATCTATTCGGACGCGAAGCACCCGTCTCATGTAATTTTGCCGTTGGTACGCCACTGATCTTTGTCGTACCGAGCGAAGTGGAAGAATCCGCTTCCCGCGCGGACACGACCCTCGCGCTATAATTCGCCGTCCCACATCAACAGGAGGCACTACTTGTTGCGTTCTCGCTGGATTCTTCCTTTCCTGGTTGTCGCAACAATGTCCGCGTTTTGCCAGCGCGAGCCCGTCCTCAAGCAAATTGACCTGCCTCATCCTTATTACTTTCGCGAAATGTATCTTCCGCAGCTCACTACGGGGCCGAGCGCCGAAGCATGGATGCCAGACTCGCACACGCTTATCTACTCAATGGCAGGATCGCTCTGGCGCCAGGATCTGGCTGGAACGACTGCTGAGCAACTTACCGCTGGCTCAGGATATGACTACCAGCCTGACGTCTCCGCCGACGGCATTTGGGTGATCTACGCGAGTTACGATAAAGACGCCGTCGAACTCTGGGCTCTCGACCTGCGCGACCGCAGCACGCATCAATTGACCACCGGCAGCGCCGTTAACCTCGAACCACGCTTTTCTCCGGACGGAAAACGAGTCGCATACGTTTCGACGAGCCAAACAGGCCATTTTCACATCTTCATCTCAGACTTCGTTAATGGTTCGCTCGCGAACACGACACAGCTGACCCGCGAAAACGTCAGCACGCTTTCTCGCTACTACTACAGCAAAGTCGATCACGAAATTAGTCCGGTGTGGTCGCGCGACGGACAGGAAATTCTCTTCATCTCAAACCGCGGACGCATCCACGGCACCGGAGGTTTCTGGCGTATCAAGGTTGAACCTGGTGCGGAATCGCGCGAAATCCATTACGAAGAAACGAATTGGAAGGCTCGTCCTGATTTTTCTCCGGACGGAAAGCGTATCGTCTATGCCTCTTATCTCGGCCAATCGTGGCATCAGCTATGGCTTATGCCGGCAAATGGCGGCGATGTCTTCGCAATCTCCTATGGGTCTTACGACAATATCAATCCACGTTGGTCGCCTGACGGTAAACAAATCGCCTTCATTTCAAATCGGAATGGCAATACTTCGTTGTGGACTCAAACCATCCCAGGCGGCGCGCAGACCGAGTTGAAGAGTCAGCAGCGCAAGTACATGAAGCCGATGGGTCGCCTAACCGTGAAGGTTTTAGGACCTGACGGAAAACCAGCTCCAGCCCGGGTCTTCCTGACGGCAAATGATGGGCGCTCTTACGCCCCTGCCGATAGTTGGATGCATGCCGATGACAATTTCGAGCGCAAACTCGGCCGTTTCGAGCCTCACTATTTCCAAACACAGGGCACATCAGAACTCGACGTTCCGGTGGGAAGCGTTCAAATCGGCGTGATGAAGGGATTCGAGTACGCTTTCGATCAACAAAAAGTTGAAGTTGCTTCCGGCAAGACCACCGAAGTCACCGTTAAGCTCAAACCCTTCGATCTTCCGTGGAATTCAAGCACTCAATGGACAAGCGGTGACGTGCACGTTCACATGAATTATGGCGGCACTTACCGCAATGTGCCCAAGCACTTGGTCGAGCAGGCGACCGCTGAAAATCTCCCAATCGTCGAAAATCTAATCGTCAACAAGGAGCAACGCATTCCCGACATTTCGTATTTCAGTACCGAACCAGACGCTACCTCGACCGCTCAAACTCTGCTATTGCACGGCCAGGAATTTCACACCAGTTACTGGGGGCACCTCGGCCTGCTGAACTTGAAGCGCAACTTTATCCTGCCGGACTATGTTTCCTATCCGAACACGGCGGCTGCGAGTTTGTATCCGGCGAACGCAAACGTCGCCGATCTTGCTCACGATCAGCAAGGGCTCGTGGGATATGTGCATCCGATGGAAGCCGTTCCCGATCCAGCAAAAGACGCATCCCTCAACTACGAACTGCCAGTTGACGTCGCGCTCAAGAAAGCGGATTACATCGAGGTCGTCGGATTCGCCGATCACAAGTCGACTGCAGACGTCTGGTACCGCCTGCTGAATTGCGGGTTTCATTTGCCAACTGCCGCAGGCACGGATGCCATGGAGAACTATGCATCCTTGCGCGGCCCGCTCGGCACAAACCGCGTCTACGTGTCAGTCGCGAAAGGGCCGCTGACGATTGCACCATGGTTGGAAGGCATCAAGAAAGGCCGGACGTTTGCCACGAACGGTCCCTTGATCGGATTTTTGCTAAGCGGAAAGACCGCGGGGGATGAAGTTAAACTGGCTGCGGGAACAAAAGAGGTCAAGTTCTCAGCTTCTCTACGGTCTATCGTCGCAGTCGACCACTTGCAGATCATCTGCAACGGCCATCTCGCGAAAGATTTGAGCCTCACAAGCAACCGCCAAACCGCCGACATCGAGGGCATGATTCCCGCTCAAACCGGATGGTGCGTGCTTCGCGCATTCAACGACAACGCGACGTACCCCGTTCTCGATCTGTATCCGTACGCAACCACCAGCCCTATATACATCACGGTTGAAGGAATGAAGCCGCCGAGCGCACGGGAAGAAGCGGCCTATTTCATGGCTTGGATCGATCGCATGACTTCGGCCGCCGAAAAGAACGAAAACTGGAACACTCCCGAAGAAAAGCTAAGTGTCCTGAATACACTGAAGCAAGCGCGCAGCGTCTACGAAAAGCTCGAGTAGGACCAACTTACTCAGCAGTCAGCCCCTAGGCTCCAGCCCCCTCCATCTCCAACAGGGCTTCCTTTCTCCCGATTCCCCAGCGGTAACCACCCATCTCGCCACTCTCACGCACCACTCGGTGACAAGGAATCGCCACCGCCACAGGGTTCGTCGCACACGCACGCGCTACCGCTCGGGCCGCCGTCGGTTTCCCGATCGCCTTTGCCACTTCACTGTAAGAGCGAGTCTCACCAAACGGAATTCTCTGTAATGCCGACCAAACCCGCCGCTGAAACGCCGTAGCACGAATATCGAGCGGCAACGTTTCGCTGGTCGTACCCGTGCGCATCTGGTGTAGCAATGAAACGCGCCACTCCTTCATACCAGTCTCATCGCGCCGCCGTTGCGCAAACGGAAACTCCCGCATCAACCCCTGAACCAACTCATCGTCCGTCGTGGCGAATTGGATCGTGCAAATTCCCTTCTCCGTCGCCGCAATCAACATGCGCCCAAGCGGAGAGTCACTCAACGTATACCGGATCGTGGCGGCAATTGCGCCTCTCCGATACTTGTCAGGCGTCATGCCCAATTGCGAAGCGGTCCGTTCATACAAGCGGCTGCTGGAACTGTATCCGGCGTCATACATCGCGCGGGTTACTGAATGTCCAGCCTGCAAATTGTGTTTCAGCGACTTTAAACGACATGCATCCGCGTACTCTTTCGGCGTAATTCCGAGCACCGACTTAAATGTCCGCTGCAAATGAAACGGACTACGTCGAAATTCTTCGGCAATCTGCGGCAAGGTCAGCGGCTCGTCGAGGTGCTGCTCGATAAACCGGCACACCGCGCGCACCCTTGTCGTCTGCGGATTGCTTGCCATCGATTTCGGTTTGCATCGCAGGCACGCGCGATAGCCTGCTCGCTCGGCATCCACCGGCCGCTTGTAAAATTGCACATTTTCCCGTCGCGGTCGCCGTGCAGCACATGATGGCCGGCAAAATACGCCGGTGCTCGACACCGCAAACACGAACTGGCCATCATGGCTCGCATCGCGAGCCACCACCGCTTGCCACTGCTGCTCATTCGTTAACGCCATATTAACCATCGCCGCCTCGTGCAGAATCGCATTGGTTGTCATGCCCAGAGAGTAAAACCGCTCTTCTCAATGCGATATCCAGATCTTGCGGTCAAACCGAAATCGTTGCAATCCTACTGCAAACTGGCAACCCAGCCCTTTCCTGCTTAGAATGCAGATTCCGTGAAATGGACTCTGAGCGTAATCCTTTTCTCCGCCATGCCCATTGTGAACCCTACCTCTACAAACACTCCGATACCATCAAATTTGGTCGTTGCCGAATTCGTAGCGAGCCCTGTTTCACTGGACTCACGTCATCCGTCTGCTGAGTGGCAGCGCGCCGCCCCGATAAGTTTTTGTTCCGACTGGCAAGGCCGCCAGTCGGACCCATCTCGCAAAACGACCGTCCGCGTCCTGTGGGATCGGGAGACAATCTACCTCCATTTCGATTGCAGCTACCGCGAACTGTTCGTCTTCCCAGACTCTGACCCGAGCGGACGGCGCGACAAACTGTGGGATCGTGACGTAGCGGAAGTCTTCCTCCAACCCGACCCATCCGTTGGGCACTATTACAAGGAATTCGAAGTGAGCCCGAACGGAATGTGGATCGATCTCGACATCTCCCCACAAGGCCTGGCCGACCTGAAGAGTGGCATGCGTCGCTCCGTCTGGTTGGACGAAGGCGCTCATATGTGGAGCGCTGAACTGACTATCCCGATACGATCCATAACGCCGCATTTCAGTCCAACAGTTGAATGGCGGATAAATTTGTTCCGTATTGAAGGAAAGACCGAACCGCGATTTTATTCCGCATGGCAGCCCACCAACACGCCCCAACCCAACTTTCATGTTCCAAGCGCGTTTGGATATCTAAACTTTCACAGCTAACCGCATCGGTAAAGACGCATCTTGCACGCAGGGCTCGCTCGCCCTAGACCCTGGCCGATCTTGCGACAGATCGCTACAAATAGTAGATTGACCAACGAACTCAATCGTCAACGCTTTGAAAGGATCTTCATGAAGCTCCGTCTTCACTTAGCACTTGCGACCATCGCCATCTCCTTTCTCGCCTCGGCCGTCGCCCAAAACGCCCCGGGCGTCCTCAGTGCCGCCGATTTGAAAAAGCTGGTGCCCGCCACCTATTTCTTTCGTGGGCAGAGCGCTCCCGTTCAATTGCGCAATGCTGTCGGCTTCCGCGACAAAAATGACCGGTTCGTTCTAGCCTCGTTGGTGGACACATCCGGATACTCCACCGATATTCAAGAGAAATACCAGGGGTTATTCATCACCGAAGTAAAACTCAAAATTGGAGAAGCGTTCCTGGCTCCTGGCTCGTACGGTTTCGGGTTCAAGGATGGAAAGTTCTTGATTCTCGACGTTGCGGCCGACGAGATCCTTTCCGTCCCATTCAAAACGGACGACTCAATCGCCCATCCAGTTCCTCTCAAATTGATGGTTGAGGGAACAGGATATCGCCTCTATGCGGGCAAAAAATGGGTGGGTTTGAGCGAATAACCTCGTCGAATCGGTGGGATCGCGCTGTGCCGAACGTCGACTTTCACAGCAAAACAAAAGCCCACGGCTTAGCGTGGGCTTTCTCAGTTTTTGTGGTGTAGCTGCCTGAAATCTAGTGAGTCAATGGCTGCAACGGCCCCAGCATCAGCCCAACACCAGCGCGCTTCCGGATTTCCACCAGCAAGGCGTGAGCTGCATTTTGGTATGTCTTCGTAGTGTCCGATGTGTCTGCCCAGACAGCGTCATATACGATCTGGGCCGCTTCTTTCACATCCATGTGCAGAGCGGCTTCCATCACGTCTACACGATCCTGTAGCTTGTTGTAGCACTCTTGGCAGACGGATGCCGCTTCATACTCCCCATCGTGGTTCTCGTTCATCGTGCACTTGAAACTGCCCATCGAATCGATCTCTGTGTTGGTAGCGAGCATTTGTGCGCGAAACTCACGTAAGAACCGTTCTCGCTCTTCTTCCAACTCGGGAGTTTCTGCCACCGGGGGTTCGGCCGTCACATTCACGACCACGGTTGCCTTCGGCGACACCCGTTGCGTTGTCTTGCAAATAGGACACGATTTCAGGTCGGCCGGATAGTAAGCCCTGCATTTGGCGCAGGGCAAACCATAGCCAACGCTCCGGACAATCGGCTCGCTCGCCGCACTCGAGGCTGCGCTGGCGTGCGCCGTCGCTACCATGGTTCGTGCTGGGGCTGCCGCCGCTCCGCCGCCCGTGCTCACTGTTCGCGTGGATTCCATACTCGTTCTCCTAAGCCTGGGCCCGTTGCTCGCATTCTAGGAGTCATTTCCGTCGAGTGCGATGCACGCTAGTACATGGCACTCTCGGCCGCCAGTACAGATGGATGTTCATTACCCAGTCCCGACTATGCAAGTTCGGTAATTCAGTGCCTTTTATGCTCGGAATTTAGTCGTATTTCTAACGTGCGGTCGAGGTCTTCATCAGCCGCACCAGTTCATCCAACCGGGCACGATAGAGATTCTGCTCTGGATCCATTCGCGCCGCGGTCTGCATCTCTCCTAAGGCCTCTTCGTACCGATTCAGGCTGATCAAACAGGCTGCGAGGTAATAGTGGTTCCTTGCACTTGGCTCGAGTTTCACAGCTTGCCGCAACTCTTTCTCAGCTTCGTCAAACTCTTGCAAATTGATCAGGGCCGCTCCCAGATAGTGGTGGCCGATGGCAGACTCCGGATTCAACTCAACAGCGTTGCGCAGCTCCCGTACAGCTTCGTCATCCTTCCCCACCACGAGCAGAGCCTGTCCCAGCACCCGATGCTCTGCTGCACCCGTTGGGTTTTTTAAGAGGGCGGCGCGCAGTTCGACAATCGCAGACTCGAAATCACGTTTGGCCATAAAGGCCCGCGCCATACAGTTATGACCGCCATCCCATGTGGGGTTTTCTTTTCGCAATTCGCGAAACTCTGTTATGGCGTTATCGAAGTCACCCTTGTCACACAACGTAGTGCCGATGTTGTTGCGTACGCTCGGCTCATCCGGCGCAAGCGCCTTTGCCGCACGATACTCCACAAGCGCCTCATCCATCTTGCCCTGATCGTGAAGCACGATTCCTAAATTGCTGTGTGCTTCCCAAAAATCGGGTCGCAATTTCAAAGCTCTTTTGTACGCAATCGCCGCTCCTCGAAGGTCCCCTTGGTCGCGCAGTGTGACACCCATGTCGTAATACACGTCTGAGTTGTCCGGCTCACGCGTCAACGACTGTTCAAATGCGTTCATCGCGCCCAGATACTTTCCGTTCGAATACAGTCCCAACCCTAGCAAGCGGTAGGCCTCCGCGTTTTGCGGGTCCATGCTCAGGGCCGTACGAGCTTCTGCAATTGCGTTGTCGCCATCATCGGTGCGATAAAAAACGTATGCGAGCTGGCTGTGGACTTCGGGCGAGCCGGGCATTCGCGTCGCCGCATTCGTTAGTACGTCCGAGGCGGCATCCCATTGTTCCTGCCTGCTCAAAATTACTCCTAAAGCAAACTGCAAAGATCCGTCTTCATTGGAAGAGCGCATCATCACAGCCCGGATGTCCTTTTCTGCAGTACGGAAATCGCCTCCACGCGCCAGTTTCGCCACGCGCGCCAACTCGGCGCTGCATGTGGAGGTAGCGTGCGCATTAACTCTCTGCGCCCGTAATTCAGTGATGAGGTTTGTAGGTGCCCCTGCGAACTGCAGCTTTTTCACGCAGTCGTCACTCACGCGAAACGAAATTCCCCGTTCGCGCACCAGCCGGATCATCCGAGCCTCAGAAATGCCGGCCATGAGAAAGGACATCAGCGAGTCGCTGCTCAGAACGCGTTGAGATTGTTCTCCCCACACGGTCGTGGTTGCGACGACAGAAAATGCCAGGAATGAGAAAATGATGGCCCGAACTCGCTTCACAACACTCCTTTTGCCGGGAGCAGCCAAATGGCTCTTCCCGCACCATAGACTGCACAAGTAATAGCGGGTAGGTCACCGAAGTAATCCTCGTAACGAGGCCCCTCCTTCCTTCTCGCTCGCTGTCCCAATAGACATCGTGGGAGTCGGGCGCCCGGCAGTTGACGGCCCTGCCCGCGTTCGATAAGGTGTTGAAAAGGTTTTGTTTAGAGAAGGAGTCTCATGTTTGAAGGTTTGCTCCAGCCTACCCACCTGCTGGTTATCTTTTTTATCGCCTTGCTGGTCTTCGGTCCGAAAAAGTTGCCCGAACTTGGCAAAGGAATTGGCGAGGGCCTCCGGGCTCTTAAGAATGGGATGAAAGAAGAATCGACAGCGTCAAAGCCCGATACGAAAGCCTAGCCAGCATCGCAAAATGTTTCTCCTCGAGAAACTAGAGCGTCAAACTCGTGCTTGGCGTTCAATTTCTCAGTACCAGTGCGTCCCGCGCTGTAAACCTGCCCCGATCACTCGCACTATAATTGAGTGCGTTTTTCAGAGTCACTTGCAACTCAATCAGGTTCCGAATCCACTCGTCGAATTTAATAACTCGTAAGGCGTTATTCGAGACGTCTCGACGAGTTGCCCACGATTCACTCAGCATTGAGACGGAGCCAGCTACGTTGAATATTCCACGCCCCAGGGCATTCAAAAGAAGTCAGACCCGGACCCGAAAATTTCAGAAGTCTTTTCACGGAGGAATCGCTGTGTGCATTACCAGACTTTCCCTAGTAGTGTCACTAGTTCTGTGCACCATCTCTCTCTTCGCCGATCAGGTCACGCTCAAGAACGGCGACCGCCTTACCGGGACAATTATTAAGTCCGACGAAAAGTCCCTGGTCATCAAAACCGAGTTTGCCGGCGAAGTCACCGTCGACTGGACAGCTGTCACCAACGTCCAGTCAACCCAGGATATGACAGTCGGTCTAAAAGACGGAAAGACCGTGGTAGGCCCTGTTACTACGAACGGTGACAATGTTGTCGTCACCACGAAAACCACCGGACCAGTCGAAGCCCCTAAGGCGACGGTCACCGTGATGCGGAACCCCGCTGAGGAAACCGCCTACCAGAAATCGCAGCATCCAGGCTTGCTGGAAGGGTGGAACGGAGGCTTGAACGTGGGCTTCGCCCTCACACGGGGCAATAGTGAAACGAAAAATCTGAACTTGGCCTTCAACGCTGTTCGCTCGGGTCGACGCGACAAGCTCACTCTGTATGCCGGATCGATCTATGCAACCAACGACGCGTCCGACGCCAGCCCGCACACTACCGCCAACAATATCGGTGGCGGTGCGCGCTACGATCACGACATCAAGGCACGCGTTTTCGCATTTGTAAACACCGATTTCTACAGCGATGATTTGCAGACCCTCGACCTCCGGGCCCTGTTCGGAGGTGGATTCGGCTTTCATGCGATCAAGAGCGAGAACACCACACTTGATCTTCTGGCCGGTGCGAACTATACACACGAAAAGTATTTCGCCTTCAGTCGCAACTTTGCCGCGCTTACTCTAGGAGATGAGTTCATGCACAAGCTCGGCAAGACTACCGTTCTTCACCAAAACTTTTACTTCTTTCCAGACATGACGAACACAGGCGAATACCGCACTACCTTCAACCTCAGCACGGTCACGAAAATCTATAAGGCGTTCGGATGGCAGAACTCCTTTGGAGACATCTACGTCAGCAATCCGCCAGTCGGCAACAAGAAGAACGACATTGTCTTCAGTACCGGCCTCAACATCACGTTCACCCACTAAACGATAAAGGGACGGGCCAACGCCGTCCCTTGATCTCTTACTCTCCTTTACGCTCCCGCCGTTCTTAGTGTCTCTTACGCCGTCAGGTTTTCTCAGCGTCTTATGCGCCCCTTAGCGACCTTTGCGGTCAAAAGTTCTTTATTGGTTCTCCATTAAAAAGAAAACATTACCGACAAAGCGACCCTGCTTCAGTGAGCACTGCGGGACGAATCGCACAAACAATCCCCCGTCTACGACCTTCCTTCACAATCTCCCCGGGCCCGCACGATGTCCGCAATTTCCCCCATCGCAATAATCACGCCACCCCCACTCACGGTTGCGTGATCCGAAGGATTCACCACGATCTCCGGCAAGTCACTCCCCTTCGGATGCTTCAAGCCCAGAACAAGCAAATTGAAACGCCCCTTCAAATCAACATCCGTGAGTTTCTTACCTGCCCACTTGGAACCGGGCGCGATTTCAAGATCTTCAACTCGCAGCGTCTTGTTCTGATTCTTCAACATCGCATCCAGAAACCCCACGGCATGCGGACGGATCGCCTCACTGGCCATGCGCAATCCACCGATCTGACTTACCGACACCGTCGCATTAGCGCCCGCCTTCGCGATCCGTTCTGCAAATTTCTGATCGCTCGCTCGAGAGACTACTCTCAACTTGGGAAACCGCTGATGTGCCAGCACCGTAATCACCAGGTTGTCCTTATCGTGGGGCAACGCTGCCAGCAGACCTTTTGCACGTGCAATGCCGGCCCGCTCGAGCACATCTTCCTCCGTGGCGTCGCCAACTACATACAGCACGTCACCCAAATATTCCGGATTCAACGCCCGCGCCCGCTTCAGATTATCCTCAACGCTGTCGACCACGACATACGGGGTCCCGGTCTTCCTCAACTCCAAAGCCGCATGTCGGCCCGTATCGCCCATTCCGCAAATAATGTAGTGGTCGCTCGTGTCGCCGATACGGTTTTGCATTCTGCGCCTCCAGAACGGATTTGCCGCTTCCACCTCAACCAGAAATGCCGCTACGATCGAAAACACGTAGACCGTGATTGCCACCCCGAACAATACGATTCCGATATTAAAAATTCGCAACGCCGGATGATGGCTCGTATCAACTATTTCGCCATAACCCACACCTGCCACCGTGATCACCGCCATATAAAGAGCCTGCAGAAACGAAACCTCATGCCCCCCGAGCAAGAGATATCCGATCGTGCTGACCGTAATCAGCCCGACCAGCAAAATCCCCGCAGACAGCAATCGTTTACGTAGTGTCATGAAAACCAACCACTAAACTTCGTCAGAGCCTTCCGTCGTGTCCCGAATACCCTGGTGGCGAATGATGTTTCCCCAGTGCCGCCCGTGGCTCCCGTGGTGAAAGATTTTCGAGGCTGCGCCACCTGGACTCGTAATGAGCACCCTCATCTCCGCCACTCATCAATCAAATTCGCCACCAACCCACTCCACCCCGTCTGGTGACTCGCCCCCAACCCCTTCCCGGTATCCCCGTGATAAAACTCGTGGAACAAGATGTAATCGCGCCACAACGGGTCGTCCTGCATCTTGCGATATTGCCCCGCCGACGGCCTTCTCCCGTCCGACCCACGTTTAAAAATTGCGATCATCCGATTCGACACATCCTCGGCCATCTTCGAGGGAGCCACACCAACCTGTCCCACCTTAAACTCCTCTCCCAACGCCTCCCCAAACCTCATCAGCGAATGAATCAGTAGATAAGTTGTCGGGAACCAAAGCGGTCCGCGCCAGTTCGAATTCCCGCCTTTCAATTTCACCTGCGCCTCACCGGGCTCGTAACTCAGCGTGCTTTCGCCAAAATGAAACGGACTTTTCTCGTGAAATTTCGACAGACTCCGTAATCCGTAAGGAGACAAAAATTCCGCCGGATCCCAGAGCCTCTCCGCCAACCGCCCAAACTGTCCCGGATCCGCAATCGACAGCACATACCGCCCGCCATCCATCTTGTAGCAAGCGTCGCCCACCAGATCCGGCCGGTTTCGGATAAACCATTCCACATCATTTAGAAAATTAGGAAACTCCGCCAGTTCTTCCCGACGCAACACCTCCACCGCATACAACGGGATCAATCCCACCAGCGATCGGAGCCGGAACTTGTGAAATTCCCCATTCGGATATCGCAGCACATCGTAGAAAAATCCGTCCTTCTCATCCCACAACTGATAATTCCGCCCGCCCATCTTCTTCATCGCGGCGCCGATGTAGATAAAGTGCTCGAAGAACTTCGTCGCGACTCCCTCATAGACCTTGTTGTGACGCGCGAGTTCCAACGCAATCCGCATCAAGTACAAACAAAAGAATCCCATCCACCCAGTTGCATCCGACTGCTCGAGCACCGCGCCATTCGGAAACTTCTCGCCCCGATCGACTACCGCAATGTTGTCCAGCCCCAGGAACCCGCCCTCGAAAACGTTGTTGCCCTCGCTGTCCACGCGGTTCACCCACCACGCGAAATTCATCAGCAACTTGTGCAGACATTTCTCGAGAAACGCGATGTCCTCTTTGCCAGTTCGCTCTCTCTCCAGCTCAAATACACGCCAGCATGCCCACGCGTGCACGGGCGGATTCAAATCCGAGAACTCCCACTCGTACGCGGGGATTTGCCCATTCGGATGTTGGAACTGTTCAAACAACAACACCCACAAATTCTCTTTTGCGAACGCCGGGTCAACCAGCGCCAGCGTCACACACTGAAACGCCAGGTCCCACGCCGCAAACCACGGAAACTCCCACTTGTCGGGCATCGACAGAATCCGCATTGAGTTCACGTGCCGCCAATGCACATTGCGGATTCGCTTTCGATTCTCCGGCGGTGGCGACTTCGGATTGTCCCCCTCCAACCACAGATTCACGTCCCACAAATAGATCTGCTTGCTCCACAGCATCCCGGACAGCGCCTGCCGCTGAATGGCTCGTTCCTCCGCAGTCGCCCTCGGGGGATGGATCGCCTCGTAGAAGTCGTCCGCTTCCGCCTTCCGCTGTTCTGTTACCTCATCAACAACGGCGAGCGGTTGTTCAAACGCCTTCGGCGTTAACCGCATCCGCAGCACCACTGACCCACCCGCCACCACGCGATACTTGTAGTCAACGCACGCCTTCGTTCCCACATGCCCGGCATTAACGCTTGCTTCCCCGTTCACGATGTGCCGGTGAAACGCATCCTTTACATGTTCCCTCGGGTTCCCCGCGCACCCGTACAACCGCACGTTGTTGCTCTCGTTGTCGGTAAATAGCGCACGCCCGCCGCCCGGCCCATACAAATACCGTTCGCCCAACGCGTAGTGAAATTGCAGATTTTTCAGCGCCTGCGCGTTCGAATCATCCGCCAGCAGAGCTACGCCATCGGCACTGTTGGCCAGCATGATTCGCGGCTCGCTCGTCCTCGGATCCGTCCACGCCCACGTGTTCCGAAACCACAGATGTGGAATTAAATGCAATTCCGCCGTTTCCGGCCCACGATTGAACGCTTCAATCCGGATGCACACGTCCTCCACATCCGCCTTCGCATACTCGATGAACACATCCCAATACCGGTCATCATCAAAAATTCCCGTATCCAGCAACTCATACTCTGCCGCCGATGCGCCACAGCGCCTCCTGCTCTCCTCCACCAATTGCGAATAAGGAAACTCCCGCTGCGGATACTTGTAGAGCATCCGCATATAGCTGTGCGTCGGCGTGCTATCCAGATACCACCAGTACTCTTTGCAATCCTCTCCGTGATTCCCCTCGTTGCACGACAACCCGAACATCCGTTCCTTCAGAATCGGATCGCGCCCATTCCACAACGCCAGTGCAAACACCAGCACCTGATACCGATCACAAATTCCGGCGATCCCATCCTCTCCCCACCGATACGTTTTCGAACGCGCCATGTCGTGCGTGAAGTAGTCCCATGCGTTTCCAGACTCGCTGTAGTCCTCACGCACAGATCCCCAAGACCGCTCGCTGACGTACGGCCCCCACTTGCGCCAAGGTGTCACAGGGCCTGCGTAGGCCTCCGCCAGCCGCAGATGCTCCTTCGTCAAATTGTTCTTTGGATCGGACTTCACAGGACGATTCGCCATGTGTCCTTAAAAGAAACGCGAGGCCCATCCCGGCGCGCTCGCTGAGCTAGGGTGGGAATTTTGCGTTCCTCCGCGCTCCCCAGTGTCCCCCGTGGTTAAGAGGTTTCTTCGCGACCTGAATAACTCTTGTCTTCAAATCAACATTCAAAAATCATCGATCAACAATAAATATCCTCACCGCAGCGCTCCACTGACCTTCCCCATCGCCGCCGCAAACCCCGGCGCGCTGTACGCCGACGGATTCTCCACTT